>Ga0156087_1094_pt1 | contig 187416 bp, 193 predicted proteins | sample RifCSPlowO2_02_FD_107740 | JGI IMG/M metagenome (GOLD analysis project Ga0156087, IMG submission 107740) | Burkholderiales bacterium RIFCSPLOWO2_02_FULL_57_36 | reverse complement strand
AAGCCGGCGTCGAACCTGCTCTCTTGACGGCGCGCTTGCGCCGTGCATCCTTGGGATCCGCCAATAGCGGTCGATAGATCTCCACCCGGTCGCGGTCGCGCAATACCGTATCAAGCGATTTCAGTTTCCCGTAAATACCAACCCGGCACACCGTCAAATCGATTTCGGGAAGTCGTTCCGGCATTCCACTTCGCTTGATCGCATCGTGTACGGTCGTTCCGGCCGGCACGGCCAGATTCTCCAGGATATATGCGCCTGGCTTCGCGTAACAAACCTGCACGGATATTACGGCCTCAGGATTTGCCATAGACCGCGTCCGCCCGCTTGCAAAACGAATCGACAAAACTGTTGGCGATCATGTTGAATACCGGGCCGATCAATTTTTCCAGCAGTTTGCTTGAAAATTCGTAGCTCAGGTCAAAGTCGATTTTGCATGCATCCGCTCGCAATGGCTTAAAGGCCCATGAGCCATCCAGATGTTTGAACGGCCCATTGAGCAAGGTCATATTTATCGATGTTGGAGGAATATTGACGTTCTCGGTGGTAAAGCTTTGCTTCACACCATGAAAGTGAATCGTGAGAGTGGCAACCAGTTTTCCCTCTTCGCGCCGCCCCACCGAAACCTCGCCGCACCATGGCAAAAATTTCGGGTAATCCTCCACTCGATCCACCAATGAAAACATTTGCTCTGCGCTATAACCTACCAGGACTGATTTATGTACCACTGCCATTGGGTGCCATTTGATAAAATGGAAAACTTGAATTTTAACCGACCCGCAATCATTCCCCTCTCATGACCATTGTCGATAACAAAAAAGCTTTCCACGATTATTTTATCGAGGAACGGTTCGAAGCAGGTCTGGTACTGGAAGGCTGGGAAGTCAAATCGATCCGCGCCGGACGCGTCCAGCTCAAGGAAGCCTATGTGATCGTACGCAGCGGCGAAGTATTTTTATTTGGTGCGCATATCAGCCCATTGCCGACTGCTTCGACCCATATACATCCGGATCCGGTCCGCACCCGGAAACTGTTGCTTAACTCAGATGAAATCAAGAAGCTGATCGGCAAGGTCGAACGCGCCGGCTACACGTTGGTGCCGCTCAACATGCACTATATCAAGGGCCGCATCAAATGCGAGATCGGGCTTGCCAAAGGCAAGAAGCAACATGACAAGCGCGATACGGAAAAGCAGCGCGACACGCAGCGCGAAATTCAGGCGGTCATGAAACAGAACCGGCGCTGACATCTGCGCCGGTACGCCGATCGAATCGGCAGCAAGTTGAACAATATGTCATCGCCGCCGCATTCTTGCCGGTGGCGATGACGATTTTGCTTACTTGATCGCGGTCTGCTGCGACTTCACCACTTGCATGGCACTGGCAATCAATCCGCCGATATCGCTCAAGTTGGCTGGAATGATGATCGAATTATTGGTTTTCGCCAGTTGTGAAAAGGCGCCTACATACTGCTCGGCTACTTTCAGGTTCACTGCGTCGGCGCCGCCAGGCTCGCGAATCGCCGCTGCTGTTTTCCGTATCGCTTCGGCGCTTGCTTCAGCGATAGACAGAATCGCGGCAGCCTGGCCTTGCGCACGGTTAATCGCCGCCTGCTTCTCGCCTTCCGATTTTGCGATGGATGCCTCGCGCTCACCGGTTGCAATATTGATCTGCTCTTGTTTGCGGCCTTCGGATGCGGCGATCAATGCGCGTTTTTCGCGCTCGGCGGTAATCTGCGATTGCATCGCATGCAGAATCTCTTTCGGCGGCGTCAAATCCTTGATCTCGTAGCGCAGCACTTTCACGCCCCAATTCGCAGCCGATTCATCCACCGCATTGACAATGCTGTGATTGATCAAATCGCGTTCCTCGAAGGTCTTGTCGAGCTCCATCTTGCCGATCACCGAACGCAACGTGGTTTGCGCCAACTGTGAAATTGCGTAGATATAGTTCGCCGAGCCGTACGATGCGCGCATCGGATCGGTCACCTGGAAATACAGGATGCCATCCACTTCCAATTGCGTATTATCCTTGGTGATACAAACCTGCATCGGCACATCGAGCGCGATTTCCTTCAACGAATGCTTGTAGGCGATACGGTCGATGAATGGCAGCACGATATTCAAGCCCGGCCCCAGAGTCGCGTGATATTTCCCCAGACGCTCAACCACCCATGCATTCTGCTGCGGTACTACATTGACAGTCTTGATAATGAATACGACTGCAACAATCAAAATTACTATTGTTAGTGTGCCGAACATGTTTTTCCCTTTATTGTGAATGACTGGTCAGAGGCTCTGAACCATTATTGGAGACGATCAACCGATTGCCGCGAACTTCGCGAATGATAAACGATCCAGGCCGGGCAAAAGATCCTGGCGCCAATTCAATGTTCCATAGTGCGCCGCGATACATGACACGCGCAGTGCAGGCGCCGTCGGGAATACTCGTCCATTCTTCTATCGCTACCGTCTGTCCCACATCGAGATTGACATTCGGGTCCTTGGCCGTATCGATTTTTCGAGCCTTGCCAAACCTGCTTTTTCTCAGACCAAATATTGCGGCTGCCCCCACTACAGCCGCAACAAGAAGCTGCCATTCGGCGCTGAACCCACTCCAGGCAGCGATACCGCCAGCCGCCAGCGCAACCCCGAGCATCAGTAAATAAAAAGTGCCGGTTGCCATTTCCAGGATGACCAGTACTGCGGCGAGTACAAACCAAATGATCCAGTCCGACATCTCCTGTTCCTTTCTTGTTGCTATACAAGCTGATTCAAAAACAAAAGCCCTCGCATACCATCGGGCTGCGAAGGCTTAAACACCAACAGTAAAACTTGTTAGACGTTGTTATGCTATCCACTACCAAGGTAGTGTAGTCTAAAATTTCCCTACGTCAAATCCTTTCGGCTGTTCGTGTTTTTGGCGCGCAACGGTAAAAATACAAGCTCGCGCCTGCATTTTTACCGTTTATTGAACGGAACTTTGAAATTCCAGATACCTGAAAGGTCAGGCTTTGAGCGCAGCCAGCTTTTGCCATGTATCGATGACGGAATCAGGATTGAGTGAAATCGATGCGATTCCCTCCTTCATCAGCCATTCCGCAAAATCCGGATGGTCCGACGGACCCTGACCGCAAATGCCGACATACTTTCCTTGCTTGCGGCATGCGGCAATCGCCTGCGACATCAAAACGTAGAGCGCAGGATCACGTTCATCGAAATCCGCAGCCAACAACTCCATTCCCGAGTCACGATCCAGCCCCAGCGTCAACTGGGTCAAATCGTTGGATCCGATCGAGAATCCGTCGAAATATTCGAGGAACTGATCCGCCAGAATCGCGTTAGACGGCACTTCGCACATCATGATCAGACGCAAGCCGTTCTCGCCGCGCTTCAAGCCGTTCTTATCCAGCAGATTCACGACCTTCTCCGCCTGACGCAACGTGCGGACGAACGGCACCATGATTTCGACATTGGTTAGACCCATATCGTTGCGCACGCGCTTCATTGCCAGGCATTCCATTTCGAACGACTCGGCAAAGTCTTCCGCGAGATAGCGCGCCGCGCCGCGGAAACCCAGCATCGGATTCTCTTCATCCGGCTCGTAGCGCGAACCGCCGATCAGCTTTTTGTATTCATTCGATTTGAAATCCGATAAACGCACGATAACCGGCTTGGGCCAGAATGCGGCGGCGATGGTTGCAATGCCTTCAGCCAGCTTGTCGACATAAAACGCCTTCGGCGAGGCATGACCGCGCGCCACCGATTCAACCGCCTTCTTGAGATCGGCATCGATATTCGGATACTCGAGAATCGCTTTCGGGTGAACGCCGATGTTGTTGTTGATAATGAATTCAAGGCGAGCCAAACCAACGCCATGATTCGGAATCGACTGGAAATCAAACGCCAGCTGCGGATTGCCGACGTTCATCATGATCTTCAGCGGCAGCTGCGGCAATTCGCCGCGCGCAATTTCACTGATTTCGGTTTCCAGCAAGCCATCATAGATCTTGCCTTCGTCGCCTTCCGCGCACGACACGGTCACCAGCGTGCCGTCCTTCAGCACATCGGTCGCATCGCCGCAGCCGACCACGGCGGGCACGCCCAGCTCTCGTGCGATGATCGCCGCGTGACAGGTGCGTCCACCGCGGTTGGTAACGATTGCAGATGCCCGCTTCATCACCGGTTCCCAATTTGGATCGGTCATGTCGGCAACCAGTACATCGCCCGGCTGCACCCGCTCCATATCGGCTGGATCGTGTATGACTCGCACCGGTCCGGCGCCGATTTTCTGGCCGATCGCGCGTCCGGCCGTCAATACAGTGCCAGTACCCTTGAGCTTGAAGCGCTGCTGCGCATCCGTCGATTTTTGCTGCGATTTCACGGTCTCCGGACGCGCCTGCAGAATATACAGCTTGCCGTCGCGGCCATCCTTGCCCCACTCGATATCCATCGGGCGGCCGTAGTGCTTTTCGATAATGACTGCATACTTTGCAAGTTCGACAATCTCTACATCGCTTAACGAATAGCGATTGCGCAGTTCGATCGGTACATCAACCGTTTTCACGGAGCGCCCGGCCTTCATTTCACCGGTAAATTCCATCTTGATCAATTTCGAGCCGATATTGCGGCGGATGATCGGCAGCTTGCCTTGCTCCAGCATTGGTTTGTGAACGTAGAATTCGTCGGGGTTGACCGCGCCCTGTACCACCGTTTCCCCCAAGCCATAGCTGGAAGTGATGAACACGACATCCTGGAAACCGGACTCGGTATCCAGGGTAAACATCACGCCAGCAGCGCCGACATCGGAGCGCACCATTCGCTGCACGCCGGCCGACAACGCCACGTCGGCGTGGGTAAATCCTTTGTGTACACGGTAGGAAATCGCACGATCGTTGTACAACGATGCGAACACGTGCTTGATCGCCTCGAGCACATTATCGATGCCGACCACGTTCAGGAAGGTTTCCTGCTGCCCGGCAAAGGATGCGTCGGGCAAGTCTTCCGCGGTTGCCGAAGAGCGCACCGCAAACGACATTTCATTTGACGAGTCGGCGACCAATTTCTGATAAAACTGACCGATCTCGTCTTGAAGGCGCGGCTGAAACGGCGTTTCAATAATCCATTGACGGATCTCTGCCCCGGCCTGCGCCAACGCCCTGACATCGTCGATATTGAGGCCGGCGAGCCGATCTGCAATACGTTGTGCCAGCGCAGTTCCGCCGTTTTCGCTGAAGGATAAAAAATCGCGGAACGCCTGCGCGGTCGTCGCGAAACCGCCGGGCACGCGAACGCCCGCGCCGGCCAACTGGCTGATCATTTCGCCGAGAGATGCATTTTTGCCGCCGACGGAGTCAACATCCGCCATGCGCAGATTTTCGAAGGCGGCCAGGTAAGTGGCCTTTGGTTCAGGGTGGTGATTCGCCCCCATAGGAAGTACATTGGACATAAAACCCTCTAGTTTGATGATAAGAAATCTTTACGTGCGCCATCGCAGACCTGTGGTTTTTGATATTCTTCGTGAGATGCGGGCAATTCAACCGGTTGAGGGCCATTTTACAGGCTGCAACGGATTTTTTCCGTGATGATTCACGACTTTTATCGATCTTTCGCTTAGGCTATGCACTATGTCAAACCCGATTCTCCCTCATTCGTCAGCCCCGGACCGAACCGTTTTCTTTGTTTCCGACGGTACCGGCATCACAGCCGAAACATTCGGCCATTCGGTGCTGACCCAGTTTGAACTCCGCTTCAAGGAAATCCGGCTTCCGTTTATCGATACGATGGATAAGGCACATGATGCCGTACGCAGGATCAATGACGCGTGCGGAAAAGATGGCAAACGACCGATCGTGTTCTCCACACTGGTCAAGGCCGAGCTTTCCACCGTTGTACGGCAATCTCACGGCATGCACATGGATTTGATCCAGACTTTTGTCGAGCCGCTGGAACAGGAGCTTGGCGTTAAATCGACGCATACCATCGGCCGCAGCCACAATATCGCGGATTCGGAAGATTACAAAAATCGTATCGAGGCGATCAATTTTTCATTGGCTCATGACGATGGCCAGTCCCATAAAAACCTGTCCATGGCGGATGTGATTCTGGTCGGCGTTTCACGCTCCGGAAAAACCCCGACCAGTCTGTATCTTGCTATGCAATACGGTATCAAGGCCGCGAATTACCCATTGATCCCGGAAGACTTTGAGCGCGGTAAACTACCGAGCGGCTTGATACCTTTCAAGGACAAGATTTTCGGATTGTCGATTGCACCCGACCGGCTTTCCGAAGTGCGCAACGAGCGGCGACCCGGAAGCAAATACGCTGCGCTGGAAAATTGCCGATATGAAGTGAATGAAGCGGAAAAAATGATGCGGCGGGAAAATATCCGCTGGATGTCCTCAACTGTAAAGTCGATTGAAGAAATCGCGACAATGATTTTGCAGGAACTCAAATCCGACAAGAGAGCTTATTGAATTGCCGAAGTCTTGTTAATTCAAACTCTTTTGTCTTACCTGCTCGAAGAAACAGATTGCCGCGCTTGCCGCCACATTCAGCGATTCGATCGCGCCAAGATGCGGAATTGCGGCCTGATGCGTGGCGCGTTCAAGCAGGTCCATGGAAACGCCTTGTCCCTCGTGCCCAAACAGCCATGCCACCGGTCCTTTCAGATCCAGCTCATACAACTGCTGACGCGCATGAGAACTGGTGGCGACGACAGGAACCTTGGAATTTTCAATCAGGGCGGCCAAATCGGCGCCTTCGAATATTTTCAATAAAAAATGCGCTCCCATACCGGAGCGCAAGACTTTCGGCGACCAGGCCAATGCAGTGCCCGGGCTGCAATACACATGCTCGATTCCTGCCGCCGCGGCGCTGCGCAGTATGGAACCCAGGTTGCCCGGGTCTTGCAGGCTATCGAGCAAAACTGCGGATTGTCCAAGTGTTTCCACCCGCTCCAAACGCGGCACATCGATGACGAACAACAGTTCGACGCCATGCTCGACCTGGCTGAGTGCGGCATACAACGTATCCGGCAAGACGACGCATTGAACCCGCCCCGCCTCGCAGCTGGCAAGAATAACGGCGACTTCGGCGATCGATTGCGCCGTTTCGCTTGCCACGCAAAATAACGGCATACCAACATGGTGCAGGTAGGCGTCACACAGATGCACGCCATCGAGCAGGGTTCGTCCGGTTTTTTTTCGCGCCTGCGAACTGGAAGCTAGCAGTTTCAGTTCCTTGTAGAGCGGATTCTCGCGCGATGAAATGAGTTTGATGCTCATGGTCCTAGACTTTTTCGTTCGGGCGCGCAACATCAAGCAGTGCACGAACCGGCGCATAGGATTTTCGATGCACAGGAGATACGCCGTGGGCGCGCAGCCGCTCCAGATGCAGCGCGGTCGGATAACCCTTATGCTGGTCGAATGCGTAATGCGGATATTCCCGATGCAGTACCACGAGCGCCGCATCGCGCGCAGTCTTCGCCAGGATCGAAGCGGCTGAAATGGCGGGGACCTTATCGTCACCTTTGATGATCGCTTCGGACCTGATCGAACACGTCGGGCAGCGATTGCCATCGATCAGCGCCAGAGTCGGTGGTACCGCAAGCCCTTCTATCGCGCGACGCATTGCGAGCATGGTCGCCTGCAAGATGTTGAGCGCATCGATCTCCTCTTCGGAACATTGAGCGATCGACCATGCCAATGCGTTGTTCCTGATCTGGATCGCAAGCGTATCGCGCCGCGCCTCGGTAAGTTTTTTTGAATCGCGCAAGCCGGGAATGGGCCTGGCGGGATCGAGAATGACCGCAGCCGCAAACACCGGCCCAGCCAAAGGCCCGCGCCCTGCCTCGTCCACACCGCAAATAATTTCGGTTCTGGCGTACTCGCGCAAGCGACTCTCGAAGCTTTCATCTCCGCTTTTGGGTGATGGATAGGCGACGAGAGATGCGGCCGAGGAGCCACCTTTATCGATATCTTGATCAAACAGGGAAAGAGTGGAATCGCGATTTTTCACCATGCCGTCAAAGGCCTCCAAAATACCAGGATTTCCATCACGACTTTTTCCCTGAAGACTCAATCAATTTCATCACGGCCTGCGCGCTTTCCTTTGCGGTATTGCGCAATAGGCTATGGTGTATGTCGGTAAAGCGCTGGCGCAGCGATGACTGTTTTTGCGCATCGTGCAGTTGCGTCCACAGCGCCTCGGCCAATGCCTGCGGCGTCGCCGCATCCTGCAACAATTCCGGCACGATGAAATCCCTGGCCAGAATGTTGGGCAATCCAATCCAGGGTTGATAAGCCATATGCCGCATGACGTGCCAGGAAGCCGGCATCATTTTGTATGCGATCACCATCGGCTTTTTAAACAAGGCCACTTCCAGCGATGCTGTGCCGGACGCCACCAATACCGCATCGGCGCATGCCATCGCGACATGGGACTGGCCATCGATCACCTTGAGCGGAACATCCTGAAGGCCGGCCTGCGCAAGCAGTTCCGTAAAATACCGGCGCTGCCGCTCGCCCGCCATTGGAACGATGAAACACAATGAAGGATCACGTTGTGCCAGTAATTTTGCCGCCGTGATGAACGCCACCGTGTTGTACTTCAACTCGGACATGCGGCTGCCAGGCAGGACGGCAATCACGGCGGCATTGGGCGCCAAGCCCAAAGTCTGCCTCGCCGCCGCCACGTCCGGTTCCATCGGAATCACTTCGGCCAACGGGTGTCCGACATAAGTCGCCGGAATGCCGGCCTCACGGTAGATCGCCTCTTCAAAAGGAAACACCACCAGCATATGCGACACTGCTTCGGAGATTTTTTTGATCCGGCCGCCGCGCCATGCCCAGATCGACGGACCGATGAAATGCATGGTCGGGATGCCGGCGTTCTTCAGTTGCCGTTCCAGCCCAAGATTGAAATCAGGTGCATCGACACCGATGAAAACAGCTGGTTTTTCGATCAGCAGCTTGTCACGCAGCGCATTCTGGATTCCCTTGATTTCGCGATAATGCGCAAGCACCTCAAACAAGCCCCTTACCGCAAGCTTGTCCATCGGCCAGTCGCTGACGAAACCGTACTCGGCCATGCGCGGACCGCCGATGCCGTGAATCCTTGCTTGCGGAAGTTGCGGCCTCAGACCCGACAACAGGCGGCCTGCCAGCAGATCGCCCGATGTTTCACCGGCGACCATCGCGACCGATATCTTATCGAGCGATGCCACGGGTATTATTCACAAGGAATTCGCGCAATGCGCGGATATGCACTGCGGCGTCCGGCACACTGGATTCCTCGTTTGCCAGTGCGACTTTTGCGTCCTCCAGCGACAAGCCCGATCTGTAAATCGTTTTATAGGCACGTCGTATTGCGGTGATCTGTTCGCTGGTAAAACCGCGCCGCTTGAGGCCTTCGGCATTGATGCCCACGGGCGAAGCGCGATTGCCGGCAACCGTAACGAACGGCGGCACATCCTGGCTGACTGCAGAAGTAAAAGCAGTCATCGCATGCGCGCCGATATGGCAAAACTGGTGGACGGTTGTGAATCCGCCGAGAAAGACCCAATCATCCAGATGCACATGTCCCGCCAAGGTGACATTGTTGGCAAGAATGATATTGTTGCCCAGTTGCGAATCATGCGCGATATGTACATATGCCATGATCCAGTTGTCGCTGCCGATACGCGTAACCCCGACGTCTTGCACGGTGCCGCAATTAAAAGTGCAGAATTCACGAATCGTATTCCGATCGCCGATTTCCAGCCGGGTAGGTTCGCCGCTGTATTTCTTGTCCTGCGGCGCAGCCCCTATCGAAGAAAACTGGTAGAGAATATTGTCGCGTCCGATCGTCGTGTGTCCTTCGATGACGACATGCGGCCCGATTTTGGTTCCTTCGCCAATCACCACGTGCGGCCCGATGATCGAATAGGCGCCGACCTCCACTGAACCGTCGACTGTCGCCTTCGAATCGACAACAGCGGTTGGATGGATATTTGCCATCAGAATCTATAACGCCGACTGGGTTGCATCGCTTGCGCTGCGCATCGTGCACATCAGTTCCGCTTCGACCGCGAGCTGGCCGTCGACCGTGCCCTTTGCCTTGTATTTATAGATGCCTCGCGCCGCTCGAACGATTTCGACCTCCATCTTGAGTTGATCGCCCGGCTCGACCGGACGCTTGAACCGCGCGCCGTCAATGCCGAGAAAATAAACGACCGAGTTATGGTCGGGCTTATGGCCCATAGTCAAAAACGAAAGCAGCGCAGCGGTCTGCGCCATCGCCTCGATCATCATTACGCCCGGCATGACCGGCTTGTGCGGAAAATGACCGTTGAAAAACTCCTCGTTGATCGTGACGTTTTTGATCGCCGTGATGGATTTTCCCGATTCCCAGTTCAGCACGCGATCCACCAGCAACAATGGATAGCGGTGCGGCAGATATTCCTTGATTTGATTGATATCGAGAGTATTCATTTTGAGATTGTTTATTTCAGGGCTGTTCATTGTTTTTCTCATTAATCAACTTGAGCGCTTTTTCAAGTTCGCGAATTTTCTCACGCATCGATGTCAAATTGCGCACTATGGCCGCGGATTTTTCCCAATCGGCATTTTTGGCGAGCGGATAAAAACCTGTATATCTTCCCGGCTCCAGGATCGAGCGCGAAACCATGCTGGCCGACGATATGTGGACGTGGTCAACGATCGTCAAATGGCCAAGCACCATCGCCGCACCGCCGAAGGTGCAGTATTTGCCGATTTTCGCGCTGCCGGCGACACCGACGCAACCGGCCATCGCCGTATGCGCGCCGATATGGCAGTTATGCGCAATCTGAATCTGGTTGTCGAGCTTAACGCCGTCTTCGATGACCGTATCGGCCAGCGCGCCGCGGTCGATCGTCGTGTTTGCGCCGATTTCGACATCGTTGCCGATCACAACCCGTCCGGTTTGCGGAATCTTGATCCAGGCGCCGTCTTCGTTTGCAAACCCGAAACCATCGGCACCTATGACCGCACCGGAATGGACAATTCCAGACCGCCCAATTTCACAACCGGCATGGAACGTCACCCGCGCGAAGAAATGCGTCGCAGCACCAACTTTCGCACCTCGACCGATAAAACATCCGGAATCTATCACGCATCCTTCGTCGATAACAGCGTCAGCCTCTATCGTGACATGGGATCCGATGCACGCGCTATCGGCGATCAGGGCGCTAGGATCTATTACCGCGCTTGAATGAATACCGGGCTGCTGCGCGATCGCGTGGCGGTCGGCAAACAGCTGCGCGGCCCTGGCAAAGTACGCGTACGGATTGGCCGCAATGATGCGAGCGCCCTTGTATGCGGTGCCGATAACGGCACTATCGGCCGCGGTCAGGATGACGGCAGCCGCCCTGGTTTGCGCGACTTGCGCCCTGAGTTTGGGGTTGGAGAGGAATGTGATGTGCGACGCGTCGGCGCTATCCAGCGGCGCGATACCAAGTACTTCGGTATTGGGCTCGCCCATCAATTGCCCGCCCAGGCGTTCGACCAATTCTCCCAGTCGAGTACTCATAGCGGTCCTTGTGTAGCTGATTTCGTGAATCCAAACGAATAACGATCCACGAAATAAGGGTGTTTACTTGTTAAGCGCCTTCAGCACCTTATCCGTTATGTCGATGCGCTGACTGATGTACACCGCCTCCTGGAAAACGATGTCGTACTTTTCCGCCTCGGCAATTTGCTTGATGACTTTATTGGTCCGCTCAAGGACTGTTGCCAGTTCTTCGTTGCGGCGCTGATTCAAGTCCTCGCGGAATTCACGTTGCTTGCGCTGAAAATCCTTATCCAGATCGGTCAATTCACGCTGGCGTTTCACCCGATCCGATTCGGACAATACGGGACCGTCCTTGTCGAGCTTGTCCGCCATTGATTTCAGGCGAGCAGCCATCTCTTGCAGCTCTTTCTCCCGACGTGAAAATTCCTGCTCGATTTTCGCGGTCGCCGTTTTGGAAGGATTCGCCTCGCGGAAAATCCGTTCCGTATTGACGAATCCAATCTTGGCGGCTTCCTGTGCCTGTGCCTGGCCAAACGAGGCAAACAGCAAAACCAACAAGGCGGCGTATTTGGGTAATACGACTGATTTAATTAGCGACTTCAAGATCATTCTCCGTAATTCGATCGACTATTATGCCATCAGGACGCTAAAATCCGGTCCCGAGCTGAAACTGGAAAGATTGTTTTTTATCGAAAGGCTTTGCATTGAGCGGTTTTCCGAAGCTTAACTTCAGTGGGCCGATCGGGGAAATCCAGCTTATTCCAACACCCGCAGAATATCGCAGATTGGATAAACTCATCTTGTCGCCCTGCTCCAAGTCAAATACGTTACCGGCATCGAAGAAAGTGAACCAGCGCAACGAGCGGTCCGCCCCCGAGCCGGGGAATGGAAACTGAAGTTCGGCGCTTCCAATCAAGCGCGCCTGGCCGCCAACCGGGTCCACGCCCTGTACCGGATTTACCGAAAGCGACGACCCCTGAAACCCGCGGACAGTTCCGATGCCGCCAGCGAAGAAATTCTTGAAAATCGGATAAGGTTTGTTGCCCAGGCCACGACCGTAATTGAATTTACCGTTGAGCGCCAATGTAGTGGTCCCGAATATCGGCCGAAAATACTGATGCTCATAACTACCCTGGTAGTAACGCAAATCGCCGAACAAACCGAGTTCGAGATTGACACGCTGATAGCGCCCGGCGGTAGGAACCAAGGCGCTATCCCGGCCATCGCGCTGCCATATGGCTGTCAAGGGGAAAGCAGTGGTTTTCGCCGTTCCTCCCAGGTTGGCATCGTGACCGCTGCCGAAAGCATTGACATACCGCTGGTAAAGAAGAGGACTGGCAAAAACACCGCCAACAGTATCCACCGTGGTTTGCTCGACGCCTACGCCGAAGAAGATGGTGTCCACTTCCGAGAACGGCACGCCAAACTTGATATTCGCACCGTTTGTCCTAAATTTATAATCTCCCGCCGAAAATTCCGGCGCCCTCGTGGTACGCGTGAATACCTGAAAATGGCGGCTGATGCCGTCATCGGTAAAATAGGGAGTTACCTGCTCTACCGAGATTGTCCTATTGAGTTTGCTGGTATTTACATCCACACCCAGCGTATTGCCGCTGCCAAACACATTTGCCTGCTGGATAGAACCGGTAATTACGAATTTTTCGCTGCTGGAAAAGCCTGCTCCCAAAGTGATGTTGCCGGTAGGCTTTTCCGTAACCGCCACATTGACATCGACCTGATCCGTTGTACCCTGAACTTCGGGCGTCGCGATATCGACTTCAGTGAAATATCCCAGCCGATCAACGCGGTCGCGCGAAAGCTTGATTTTTTCACCGTCGTACCACGAACTTTCGAATTGCCGGAATTCGCGCCGGATGACTTCATCCCGAGTCCTGGTGTTTCCGGCAACATTGATCCGACGCACATATACTCTTTTTCCGGGATCAATGAGAATGGTAAATGCGACCGCCTTCTTTTCGCGATCGATTTCCGGATTGGCATTGACGGCGGCAAACGCATACCCGAAATTCCCCATTCGCTCCGATATTTTCTTGAGACTTTCCTCCAGTTTCTGACCGGAATAAACGTCCCCTTTTTTCAGGTCAACCAGTGATTTCAATTCCTCTTCACGGCCTAACATTTCGCCTTCGAGCTTGAAATCCGACACCGTAAATTTATCGCCTTCGGTGATATTGATGGTGATGTAGATATCTTTCTTGTCCGGCGTAATCGATACCTGCGTCGATTCGACCTGCATCTCCAGGTATCCCCGGTTCAGGTAGTGCGACCGCAGCGTCTCGATGTCGCCTGATAATTTCTGCTTCGAATATTGATCGGCTTTGGTGTACCAGGTGAACCAGCCCGGGGTAGTCAATTTCAGCAGGTCACGCAGTTGCTTATCAGAGAAGGCCTGATTGCCGATAATGCTGATCTTCTTGATGCGCGATATGGTGCCTTCATTGACATCGAAAGTGACGGTGACGCGGTTGCGTTCGATCGGCGTCACGGTGGTTGTGATTTCAACACCGTACAAACCGCGCGACAGATACTGGCGCTTCAATTCCTGCTCTGCCCTGTCGACCAATGCCTTGTCATAGATCCGCGAAGCGCCCAGGCCGATATCCCGCAGAGCCCGGGTCAGCTGATCTTTATCAAATTCCTTGGTACCGGAAAACTCGACACTCGCAATCGCCGGACGCTCCTCCACCAACACCGCCAGGACGTCGCCCTCGACTTCGATGCGCACGTCCTTGAAAAATCCGGTTGCGTACAAGGCCTTGATCGCTTCGGCGCCTTTTTCATCAGTGAAGGTTTCTCCCACGCGAACCGGCAGATAGCTGAATACGGTTCCTGCTTCGGTACGCTGAATTCCCTCGACGCGTATGTCTTTTACAGTGAACGGATCAACCGCCAACGCATGGCCCGAGCAAAAGGCAAATGCGGCGATGGCGATGATACGGCGAGGAAAAGTCTGCAGGAAGAAGCGCTCGGAATGTAATTTCATTGGTTAGTATTGTCTAATTATTTTCGTCAAACCGTTTTCGGTCGGCGTACCGGAAAAACTCAGGATACGAGCCGGACAATGTCGTTGAAAACGGCGACTCCCATCAAGGCCATCAGGATCCCCAGGCCTGCGCGCTGGGCTATATTGCCGAATCGCTCCGAAACCGGACGACCGGTCAAAACTTCCAGCGAATAATACAGCAAATGCCCTCCGTCCAGAACCGGGATCGGCAGCAAATTCATGATGCCCAAACTGATGCTGATGAATGCGATAAAGCTGAGGAAGCTGATGAGTCCGATACGGGCCGTCTGTCCCGCGTAGTCCGCTATTGTAATAGGACCGGTGATATTTTTTAAGGATACTTCGCCGATAATCATCTTGCCGAGCATCTTCAGCGTCAGCGTGCTGGTATCCCAGGTTTTCTTGACCGCCTTGCCGATTGCTTTCAGCGGAGGCGAACTGGCGATGATCATTTCCGGCATCATCGGCACTTCGACCAAAATTCTGCCGAACGTTTTCCCGTCTTGGGTATGCGCCTGCGGGGTGACTATGATGTTGAATTCCTGCTGTTCGCCACGCAATCCGCTTATTTTCAGCGGCACGCCGGGCGACGCGCGCACGACCTCCACAAACGCCAGTCCATCGGATATCGAAGTTCCATTCACGGATAGAACCAGGTCCCCTTCCCGCAAACCTGCCTGCTCTGCAGGTCCGTCAGGCAGTATCTTCCCGAGTACCGCCTTGGGCCGCGCCAGGTCCAATCCCAACCGGCCGAGAAAGTCGCCTTCGAGATCCTCTGTCACGATACTATCCATCGGCAGAATGACTGCGTCTTGCAAAACGGCTTCGGCAGCGTCCGGATGCGGCCGTAAAACGTCCAGTTGCGCAGGCGCCTTCGCAACAGCCAGCTGTAAAAGTTTCCAGCGCAAATCCGACCATATCTGGATCGGCTCGCCATTGATCGCCGTGATCAATTCTCCACCGCGAAGGCCCGATTCATATGCCACGGTTTTTTCCGGGACGGCCCGCAGCTTCGGAGTGGGCTCGGGAATCCCGTAACTGTACAGACCGGCAAAAATCAGGACGGCAAGCAAAAAATTGGCAAGCGGCCCGGCCGCGACGATGGCGATCCGCCGCCATACGGTTTGCCGCGTAAATTCGCGCTTGAGGTCTTCAGGGGGCAGGCCGCTCAAATCGCCTTCGCGTGCATCGAGCATCTTTACATAACCGCCCAGAGGCAGTACAGAAATCGCCCATTCGGTCTGGTCCGGTCCGATACGGCGGGAATATACGATTTTTCCCATGCCGACGGAAAAACGCAAAACTTTGACGCCACACAGGCGCGCAACCCAGTAATGGCCCAGTTCGTGCACCACGACCAGAACGCCGAGCACAACGAAAAACGCGAGAATTGTCTGTATCAGGATCATGGCTGAATATACGAGTATGCGAGTTCGCGCGCGCTGCGATCCTGATCGAGTACATCGTCGATGGTCGTCGCCTCTCGATGAGGCAACGTATCCATCACCCGTGCAATCAACTGATCGATCATGCGAAATCCGATCTCGCGATTTAAAAAGGATTGGACGGCAACTTCATTGGCAGCATTCAAAATCGCCGGGGCGGTACCGCCTGCCGTCAATGCATCATACGCCAGTTTAAGGCAGGGAAAACGGTCGAAGTCCGGACGCTCAAAGCACAGTTGCGCCACCGCCGCGAGGTCAATCTGGGACACGCCGGATGCAATACGCTCGGGATATGCCAGCGCATGCGCGATCGGCGTGCGCATGTCCGGATTGCCCAACTGCGCCAGTACCGAACCGTCGACGTAGGACACCATCGAGTGGATCACGCTTTGCGGGTGGATCAATACATCAATCTGGTTGGCTGACGCCCCAAACAGCCAATGCGCTTCGATCACTTCCAGGCCTTTATTCATCATCGTCGCGGAATCGACCGATATCTTGCGGCCCATGACCCAATTCGGATGTGCGACAGCTTCCTCCGGCGTCACTGCTGCCAGCGTGTCGACAGCACGGGTCAGGAACGGGCCTCCGGACGCGGTCAGCAGAATTTTTGCAATCCCGTGCTGTGCCGGGGACCGCTGGTAGGGCCGGGGCAAACACTGGAAAATCGCGTTATGCTCGCTATCGATGGGCAATAGCGTCGCGCCGCTCGATGCGATCGCATCGATGAACAACTGGCCCGACATGACCAGCGCTTCCTTGTTGGCCAATAATATTTTTTTACCCGCGCGCGCGGCTGCCAATGTCGGCGGCAGACCGGCTGCGCCGACAATCGCCGCCATCACTGTATCGCACTCCGGTGCACTCGCGACCGCACACAGCGCCTCTGCTCCGTACTCAACTTGCGTCCGCACTCCACGGGCTGCCAGCAATGCCTGCAGCCGTTGCGCAGCATTGGCTGAACCCACCACCGCAACTTTTGGAAGAAACCGTTCGCATTGCGCGGCCAATTCCTCGACACGACTATGTGCAGTCAAACCGTGGATCGCATAACGGTCCGGATGCCGCGCGATCACATCGAGCGTGGAGACGCCGATCGAACCGGTTGCGCCGAGAATCGTGATATGTTGCACCGAACCGTACTCCCTTACAGCCATGAATCGAAAAGAACGGCAAGCGGCAATACCGGTATCAGCGCATCGATCCGGTCGAGCACGCCGCCGTGCCCCGGCAGCAGGTTGCTGCTGTCCTTTACCTGCGCGCGACGCTTCAGCTGCGATTCGAACAAGTCGCCGGCAATACTGGCAGCAACAACCAGGCTCATCACCAGCACGAAACCGATCCAGTTCCATTTAACCTGGACATGCGTGGCGAAAGTATCCGCCAATGCAGGAATTTCGGTCGAGAGTGCTGCCAGGATCAGTACGGCAATCCAACCGCCGATGGCGCCTTCCCATGATTTTCCAGGAGAAATCGAAGGCGCAAGCTTGTGTTTTCCGAACGCCTTGCCAGAAAAATAAGCGCCTATGTCGGCAATCCATACCAGTGCCATTACTGAAAACAAATAAAGCGCGCCGTGTCTGTACAGGGCTGCAATCGCAACGAAGCATCCGAGAATTGTTATCGCATAAATCGCATTCAAAAGGTGATTGCCGAAGCTAGCCAGAGGCGGCAAGCCAAGCGCCAATGACGGAAAAAGGCGAACCACCCAGATCGCGGAGCATAGGGCGAACAACAAGGGCGCGCCGACAAATCGTTCTTCAAAGACGATGAAAACAAACGCGATTGTCCAAAATGCCGCGACTTCTATGGGATGCTTAATCTTGAACAACCTGAAACTTTCCCATGCGGCGGCGGCATAAAATACGGTCGCGGTAATCGCAAAAACGATAAATGATTGCGTAAACAAGACCGCGAGCAGTATCGCCAGCAATACCAGTGCGGTAACTACGCGTGCCCTTAAGGTATTTGACATGATGAGCCGGGTCAGGATGCGGTAACCATCAGGACACTTTTTTGGACTCGACCAGTTGCTCGCTGGTCCGCCCGAAGCGCCGTTCCCGCTGCTGATAGGATGCGATCGCGGCATCCAATGCTTTGCCATCGAAATCGGGCCAATACGTATCGGTGAAATACAGTTCGGTATAAGCAAGCTGCCACAACAGGAAATTTGAAATGCGCTCTTCGCCGCCGGTCCTGATGAACAAGTCGGGTTCCGGCGCATATGCCATCGACAGATATGGGGCCAATTGTTCTTCGGTAAATGAAGTGGCTCCAGGATAGCCTGCCACCATTTTCTCGACTGCCTGCATGATGTCCCAGCGACCGCCATAATTGGCACATACGGTCACCGTAAGTCGCTTGTTTTGCGCTGTTTTACGCTCTGCATTTGCAATCATTTTCTGCAGATTTGCATCGAACCGGCTCAAATCCCCCACCACCCTGAGGCATATATCGTTCGCGTGCATCTTGGCAACTTCCCGGTCCAGCGCCGTAACGAACAGGCGCATCAATACCGATACTTCTTCTGCCGGACGGCGCCAGTTTTCCGAACTGAATGCAAAAAGAGTCAGATATTTGATGCCGCGCAATGCGCAAGCTTCGACGACGTCACGAACCACTTCGACGCCTTTGGCATGTCCGACCACACGCGGCAAAAAGCGCTTGGTCGCCCAGCGCCCGTTTCCATCCATGATGATGGCGACATGGCGCGGCACCGCTGGTACTTCAGGCACCGATTGCGTTGAACTGGTATACGTCATGTAAGCGTCAATATATCTGTTATCCAAAAGATAAACGGCAGCGTCAGACCGTCAGCACTTCTTTCTCTTTTTCGGCAACCAGCTTGTCTACTTCCGCGACGAATTTATCGGTAAGTTTTTGCACATCTTCCTGTGCGCGCCGCTCGTCGTCTTCGGAACAGGCTTTATCCTTCAACAGTTTTTTCAGGCCTTCATTTGCATCACGGCGAATATTGCGAATCGCGATTTTCGCGTCTTCCGCCTCGCCTTTGACGAGTTTGACCATTTCCTTGCGACGCTCTTCCGTCAGCGGCGGTGTCGGTACCCGAATCATGTCGCCCTGTGTAGAAGGATTCAAGCCGAGGTCGGATTCGCGAATCGCCTTTTCCACCACCGCCACCATCTTTTTTTCCCAGGGCTGCACGCCGATCGTCCGCGCGTCGATCAGGGTCACATTCGCGACTTGAGTGATCTGGGTCGGATTGCCATAATAATCGACCTGGATATGATCGAGAATGCCGACATGCGCACGGCCGGTGCGGACCTTTGCCAGATCCGCTTTCAGAGTCTCGATCGACTTGTGCATTCTTTGTTCGGTATTTTTTTTAACGTCCGCAATCGTCATACTGCTCTCCTAACCTGTCCAGAAAACATAACTAGTTTATACGTGAACCAGCGTACCCTCATCCTCACCCATTACCACCCGCTTGAGGGCGCCGGATTTGACGATGGAAAAAACCTTGATCGGAAGCCGCTGATCGCGGCATAGCGCAAATGCAGTCGCATCCATGACCTGCAGGTGCTTCGAAATCGCCTCATCGAACGTAATCGTCGAGTAACGCGTCGCTTCCGGGTCCTTGTTCGGATCGGCGCTATAAACGCCGTCCACTTTGGTCGCTTTCAGCACGATTTCCGCACCGATTTCAGAACCGCGTAGCGCAGCTGCGGTATCGGTTGTGAAGAACGGGTTGCCGGTACCGGCAGCAAACACCACGATCTTGCCTTCTTCAAGATATTGCAATGCTTTGGGGCGAACATACGGTTCTACTACTTGCTCAATACTGATCGCTGACATCACACGAGCGGTGATCCCGGCCTGACGCATCGCATCGGCCAAGGCCAATGAATTCATGACGGTAGCCAGCATGCCCATGTAATCAGCGGTTGCGCGATCCATTCCCTGGGCGCCCGGCGCAACGCCGCGAAAAATATTGCCGCCGCCGATAACGATGGCCAGTTCGACGCCCAGCTTGGCGACTTCGGATACGTCAGCCACCATGCGCTCGATCGTCGCCCGGTTGATTCCATAGGCATCGTCGCCCATCAGAGCTTCACCCGAGAGTTTGAGGAGGACACGCTTGTAGGCTGGTTTTGTCATGGGCTGGGCTCCGTGTGTGATCCGGTGTTCGATGGTCTGATGCTGCCGATCTGTTCGGATTGCCATTTTAAGGCGATGCAATTGAAGCAGATCAATATTTCAAGGCAATTGAATAATATTCCATTCAATTCAATTGCCTAAAAAAACGGGCCTTTCGGCCCGCATGGTGTTCTTAACCTTGCTTGGCGGCCGCGACTTGTGCCGCGACCTCTGCTGCAAAGTCATCCTGTTTTTTCTCAATGCCTTCGCCGACAATATACATCGTGAACGATTTCACGGTGGTATTGGCGGCTTTCAGCATTTGCTCGACCGATTGCTTGTCGTTTTTGACAAACGGCTGATTGAACAAAGAGACTTCCTTCAAATATTTTTGCACCGAGCCGTCCACCCGCTTGGCCACAATCTCGGCCGACTGCGGCGTCTTGCCTTCAGCTTGCGCCTTGGCAGCATCTTCGGCGGCCTTCAGCGAAGCGACTGAACGCTCTTTCTCGATCAGTTCGGCAGGAACCTGATCGGCCGACAAGGAAACCGGCTTCATCGCAGCGATATGCATCGCCACGTCCTTGCCGACCTGCTCGTCGGAGCCGTCGAATTCCACCATCACGCCGATTCGCGTGCCATGCAGGTACGAGGTCAGCTTGGCGCCGGTTTCAATGCGCTTGAAACGGCGAATCGACATGTTTTCGCCGATCTTGCCAACCAGCGCGGAACGCACTTCTTCAACGGTTTTGCCGTCCAGCGGCAAAGCTGACAATGCAGCAACGTCAGCCGGATTTTTCTCGGCGATCAGTTTCGCGATGGTATTTGCCAGCGTCAGGAAATCGTCGTTCTTGGTAACGAAATCGGTTTCGCAATTGACTTCCACCAATGCGCCGACGCCGCCGGAAATGTAGGTTGCAACCACGCCTTCAGCGGTGATGCGGGAAGCCGCCTTGGAAGCCTTGCTGCCCAGTTTGACGCGCAGGATTTCTTCCGCCTTGACCGGATCGCCGCCGGCTTCGGTCAATGCTTTTTTACATTCCATCATCGGCGCATCTGTTTTTGCACGCAGTTCACCCACCATTGCTGCTGTAATTACCGTCATATTGTTCTCCTAGCTCAACAGACGTCTATTCGGACGCCTGCAATCAAAATACGTTCAAATCGGCTCGAAAAAAAGGGGCGAACCGCTGTTGCCCCTCTTTTTGCGCTTCGCCTCCGAAGCCTGACAGGTCAGAGGCCCGGGCTTAAGCCTGCTCGTTGACTTCGACGAATTCATCGCCGGTTGCACCGGTCTTTACGGATTCGATCAGCTCGCTGGTTGCATTGGCCCGGCCTTCGAGAATCGCATCGGCGACGCCACGCGCATACAGCATGATTGCCTTGGACGAGTCGTCATTGCCTGGAATGACGTAGGTTACGCCTTCCGGAGTATGGTTGGTATCGACCACGCCGATGACCGGAATGCCAAGCTTGGCGGCTTCGGTAATCGTGCCTTTGTGATAGCCGACGTCGATCACGAAAATAGCGTCCGGAACGCCGTTCATGTCCTTGATGCCGCCGATGGATTTTTGCAATTTCACCATCTCGCGCTGGAACATCAACCCTTCCTTCTTGCTCAGTTTTTCGACGGAGCCGTCCTCGATCGCCGCTTCCATCTCTTTCAGGCGCTTGATCGAAATCTTGATCGTTTTGAAATTGGTCAGCATGCCGCCCAGCCAGCGCTGATCGACGTAAGGCATGCCGGCGCGCTGCGCTTCGGCGGCGATGATGTCGCGAGCCTGGCGCTTGGTGCCGACCATCAGGATCGTGCCGCGATTGGATGCAAGCTGACGAATGTATTTCATCGCCTCCTGGTACATACCCAGGGTTTTTTCCAGGTTGACGATATGGATTTTATTGCGATGACCGAAAATGAACGGGGCCATCTTGGGGTTCCAGAAGCGGGTTTGGTGACCGAAATGGACACCGGCTTCCAGCATTTCGCGCATTGTTACAGACATAATATCTCCAGGGTTGGGTCTGGAATCCGATCAGTTACTCTTCTCATCATTCAATGATCGGAGCACCCTTTTTGAACGGATTCGCGATTTACAAAGGTTTTACTTGAAACAAGATTCAAGCTAGCCGGAGATTGTACCTTAAATACCTTGATCGTTTCAAGATCCGGTCCGGGTTTTTCCGGGCAGGTTTCGCTTAAGCGATTACTTCATCGCTCGACTATAATTCGTTATTAATCGTTTTTTATCTGCTTTTCAGCGGATTTTGTTTCCTTATGACTTCTATTTCAATCAAAACCTCCGACGATATCGAGGGCATGCGCGTTGCCGGAAAGCTGGCAGCCGAAGTACTGGATTTTATCGCGCCGCACGTCAAGGCCGGCGTCACAACCGCCGAATTGGACCGACTCTGTCACGAATACATGGTCAATATCCAGGGAACCATTCCTGCACCCTTGAATTATTGTCCGCCCGGCTATACCCCGTATCCCAAGGCAGTCTGCACATCGGTCAACGATGTGGTCTGTCATGGCATCCCCGGTGACAAAGTGCTCAAGAATGGCGACGTCATCAATATTGATGTGACCGTAATCAAAAACGGTTACCACGGCGATACCAGCCGCATGTACTACGTCGGTGAACCATCGATTCTGGCCAAGCGCCTGGGTGACATCACGTTTGAATGCATGTGGCTCGGTATTTCCAAGATCAAACCGGGCGCGCATTTGGGCGATATCGGCTTTGTGATTCAGCAACATGCGGAAAAAGCGGGCTATAGCGTCGTACGCGAATTTTGCGGCCACGGCATCGGCAAGGTATTCCATGAAGAGCCGCAGGTATTGCATTACGGCCGACCCGGCACGCTGGAAAAACTGGTTCCCGGCATGATTTTTACCGTTGAACCAATGATCAATGCCGGCCGTCGCGATATCCGCGAAATGGGCGATGGCTGGACCATCAAGACCAAAGACCGCAGCCTGTCCGCGCAATGGGAACACACCGTATTGGTAACCGAAACCGGATACGAAGTTCTGACGGTTTCTCCGGGCATGCCACCAGCGCCGGCGATCATCCCGCAGACCATCAGTCATCAAGTGCTGACAGCGTAACGATGAAGCCCTCGGACGGTCCGGCGCCGCCGCTCGGCCCATGCTTGAAAGAACAACTCAGAGCCGAGCGTCAAGCGGTAATCGATGCGTTTCAATCCGATGGCAAACCGGAAAAACTGCTGACAAATCTGCGTCGCAGCGTCGATGGCATTTTGACGCGGGCATGGAAGGCATTCGAAATGCCGCGCAATACGGCATTGGTCGCTGTTGGCGGCTATGGGCGCGGAGAGTTGTTCCCGTATTCCGATGTTGACGTGCTCATCCTGCTGGACGCGCCTGCTGATGCGCCGCTGAAGGGAAAACTCGAAGAAATCGTTCAGCTGTTCTGGGATCTAGGGCTTGAAATCGGCCACAGCATTCGCACCATCGATGAATGCCTGACCGAAGCCGCCGCCGATATCACGGTGCAGACCAGCCTGCTGGAAGCGCGGCTTTTGACAGGTGACCGAACACTGTTCCATCTGCTCCAGAAGCGATGCGACGAAGCGATGGACCCGCAGGCTTTTTTTCAGGAAAAAACACTGGAGCTTCGCCAGCGCCACGTCAAATACGAAGACACGCCATACAGCCTGGAACCCAATTGTAAAGAGAGTCCCGGCGGATTGAGGGACCTTCAAGTGATTTTATGGGTGGCAAAGGCTGCGGGGCTCGGCGATTCATGGAGCAAGCTGGCCGAGCGAGGCCTGATTACCAGTACCGAAGCACGTCAACTGAAGCAGAAAGAGCGTGCGTTCAAGGATATCCGCATCCGCTTGCACATCTATGCAAAAAGACGCGAAGACCGGTTGGTCTTCGATGTGCAGACGCCGATTGCGGAATCGCTCGGCTTCAAGACCACCGACACGCGCCGCGCCAGCGAATATCTGATGCAGCGCTATTACTGGGCCGCGAAGGCGGTCACGCAGCTCAACACGATCATGCTGCAAAACATCGAGGCGCAGTTGTTTCCGCAGCCGGCTTGCCCGCAAGCGATCAATGAGCGCTTCAACGAGGTCAACGGCCTGATCGATATTGCAGGCGACGACACATTCGAATCGACGCCCTCCTCCATGCTGGAAGTGTTTCTGCTGCTCGAACAGCACACCGAGTTGAAGGGCATGACCGCGCGCACACTGCGTGCGTTATGGCATGCCCGATTCAAGATCGATCGCGATTTTCGCCGTGACCCGGCAAACCGCGCACTGTTCATGCAGATCATCAAGGCGCCGCGCGGTATTACGCATGCGTTGCGGCGCATGAACCAGGTCAGTATTCTCGGCCGCTATCTGCCGAATTTTCGACGCATCATCGGGCAGATGCAGCACGACCTGTTTCATGTTTACACAGTCGATCAGCATATCTTGATGGTAGTGCGTAACGTGCGGCGCTTCACCTTAAGCGAGCACGCCCACGAATACCCATTCTGCAGCCAGCTGATCGCGGATTTTCCGCGGCCTTGGCTGCTCTATATCGCGGCCCTGTTTCATGACATAGCCAAAGGCCGGGGCGGTGATCATTCTCAGCTGGGAATGGTCGATGCGCGGCGATTCTGCAAGGCGCACGACCTGACGAGAGAAGATACCGAACTGGTCGTATTCCTGGTTCAGCATCATTTGACGATGTCGCAGGTAGCGCAAAAGCAGGATTTGTCCGACCCCGACGTGATCCGCAATTTTTCCAATCTGGTCAAGGACGAACGGCATTTGACAGCCTTGTATTTGCTAACCGTGGCCGATATTCGCGGCACCAGCCCAAAAGTATGGAACGCCTGGAAAGGCAAGTTGCTGGAAGACCTGTATCGGATCACCTTGCGCGTACTGGGCGGCGAAACTCCATCCACCGATCGTGAACTCAAGAACCGTCAGCAGGAAGCGCTCAAGACCCTGCGCTTGTACGGCTTGCCGGAAAACGTGCACGAGCACCTGTGGCACCAGCTCGACGTGGTCTATTTCCTCCGCCACGACGCGTCCGATATCGCATGGCAGACGCGCGCGCTCTATAACAAAATCAACAGCGACGTTCCGGTTGTCAAATGCCGGCTGGCCCCGATCGGCGAGGGGTTGCAGGTGACTGTTTATGTCAAGGACCAGACGGATCTGTTTGCACGAATCTGCAGCTACTTCGCTCGAAAGTCCTTTAGCATCCTGGATGCAAAGATCCACACTACCAAGCACGATTATGCGCTCGATACCTTCCTTGTCACCACGCCGGCATTTGCGAAAAACTATCGCGATATCATCACGCTGATCGAGCATGAGCTGACTGAATCGCTAAAATCTCAATCATGCCTGCCGCCGCCGAGCAAAGGGCGCCTGTCGCGCCTGTCGCGCACTTTCCCCGTCGCGCCGACAGTCGACCTGCGCCCGGATGAAAAGGGACAGTATTATTTGCTGTCCGTGTCCGCCGGCGACCGTACCGGGCTGCTCTATTCGATCGCCAATGTATTGGCAAAATACAAGATCAATTTGCATACCGCAAAAATCATGACGCTGGGCGAGCGCGTCGAAGACGTGTTTCTGGTCGATGGACCGGTATTGAACAATCCTCGTAGCCAGATCCAGCTGGAAACCGACCTGCTCGATGCCCTGCATGACTGATCGCTCCGGCTCATCCAAAATTTATCCGCAACAGCCCAAACGAAATGACTGAACCGCTACGCCTTTCCAAACGCATGTCCGAATTGGGTTTGTGTTCACGACGTGAAGCCGACGAATGGATAGCACACGGCTGGGTCCGGGTCGATGGCAAGGTCGTATCGGAACTCGGAAGCAAGGTCTTGCCGCATCAGCGAATCACCGTCGAGCGCCAGGCCAGTGCCCAGCAAGCCAGGCGCGTTACCGTTCTCCTCAACAAACCGGTGGGCTATGTCAGCGGCCAGGCCGAGGACGGTTACCGGCCTGCAGTGGTACTGATCAATGCCGACACGCGCTGGAACGAAGACAAGGCGCCGCTGCAATTCCACCCAAGCCAGTTGCGCAGCCTGGTGCCGGCCGGCCGGCTTGACATTGACTCTGTCGGACTGCTGGTACTGACGCAGGACGGACGGATTGCCAAACACCTGATCGGGGAAAACACCTCGGTTGAAAAGGAGTATCTGGTGCGCGTGCAGTATTCGAAACCGGGCAGGCTGCCGGACACCGACTTGAAGCGGCTCAATCATGGATTGACGCTCGACGGCAAAAAACTGTTGCCGGCAAAAGTACGCTGGCAAAATGAAGATCAGCTCAGTTTCGTTTTGCGTGAAGGAAAAAAAAGGCAGGTCCGGCGCATGTGCGAGATGGTCGGACTTAAAGTGCTAGGACTCAAGCGGGTTCGAATCGGCCGGATAACATTAGGCGATCTGCCGGTTGGGCAGTGGCGCTATTTGCAGTCTGGAGAAGAGTTTTAGTTTTAATGCCCGGCTTTAATACAAGGCGCGATTACTATGGACTACTACATTTGATCCCGCAGCAAGTCATGGTATATCGCGTACTTGATAAGATCCGCATTACTTTGAAGCTGCATTTTCTCCAGGATACGCATGCGGTAGGTGGTTACGGTTTTTCTACTGATGCATATCATGTCTGCGATTTCAGTAAGTCCCAGGCCGCTGACCAATAGCTCGAATATCTGGACCTCCCTGCCCGACAGCAGCAAATGCGGCAAATTTTCCGACGGGTTTATCATCTTATCCAGCAGCACATCGGAAAAATCCCTGCTCACATATCTTTTCCCGGCGGCCACGCATCGAATTGCCTCTATCAATTGCGCCGGTTCGCAATTCTTCATGATGTAGCCATTTGCACCTGCCTTGAATGCGCGCATCGCATACTGCTTATCAGGCAATTGGCTAATCATCAATACAGGCAAGTCCGGATTTTTTCGCCTGATGCGTGCCAGCACTTCAAAGCCGTCAAGCTTGGGCATGTTAATGTCCAACAATACCGCGTTGCATTCCGTATCGCATACCTTGCGCATGGCATCCTCGCCATCGATCGCTTCGCCGACGACCTCGATATCGCTTACACCATGCAATACGGTTCGCAAACCCGCGCGCAGAATGTGATGATCGTCGGCAATAAGAAGTCTAATCATTGTTTTTCTTGATTATCAATCCGGAATCCTTCCTTGAACGACATCCATGCAATCCGGCCTGGAATCGCTGCATATTACCTCGTCCGATGCAGCCATCGGCAACTCGACGATGAAACACGCGCCATGGCCATGCTTGCTCTCGCACCAGATCTTGCCCCGCAGGTCTTGAGTCAGCTTCTTGGCAATCGCCAAACCCAAGCCAGTCGACTTTTCATTGCCGGTCGGTCTGGCGCATAGCCGGACGTATTTCTGGAAAAGCTTTGTTTGATCCTCTTGCGTCAAGCCCGGGCCTTGATCCCTCACTTCAATTCTGACTTGTTGCCCCAGGCATGACAGGCGTATTGAAATTTCGGTACCAGGCGGGCTGAATTTGATCGCATTCGATATCAGGTTTTCGATAACCTCATATACGGAAAAATAGTCTGCCGTGATCACAGCGGCAGTACAGCAATCATGTTTGAGCATGATATTTTTTCGCTGTGCCAATCCGGTGAAATCCGATACCAATGCCTGGATAATAGCCGACAAGTCGACTCTTTCAGGATCACTAGCCATGCTGACGCCTTCTTCTATATGGTCCAGCCGCAACAGTCTTGCAATGATCCCGCTTACATGCGTGATCGTTCCCCGAATATCGATTAATTTTCCCTTGATCTGCAGCGCATCGAACTGGTCGTAATGGGTTTCCATGCCCTTGACTGACAACAAGACACCGGACAGCGGCGCATTCAAGTCATGAGCAACGATCCCCAGAAATTCGGATTTTTCCTTGTTCAGCCTGGACAGCTGTTCCACCGTTTCAGACAACTTCCGGTTTGCTTCAGACAGCTCAGTGGTGCGTTCCACGACGTTGCGTTCCAGCGTACGCTCGCTTTCCAAAAGAGACTGGACAGTCAGCACTTGAGCCTCGTCTTTTTCACGTCGCAAGACGTGAATACGGTCCGCCAAGGCAAATCCGAGCAATAGCATCTCGATCACCGCACCAATTTGAGTCCCGTAAACATGCGCCAAGTGGGGCAGTAGAATTGCATGGTTTCTTAATTGCGTCATGAAAGCGAATACAAGAAAAATCGTGAACGCAAGCAGCAGGAATCCGGCTTGCCGATTTCCCTTGCGCCATACCAGGAACGCGGAGAACCAGCTGAGGCCCATGACAAGCATGCCCAATATTGAACTAAAGCGACCGGTAAAATTTGAAGGTGCAATGAATCCCCATATGAGCAAGGCGATTGAGGGATAAATCAAATAACGCAATAAGCGGTCCCACTCCGGAATATAGTGCCGCGCATTCAAAAACCGCCTGGAAAAAGAAATCATTGCAATGAAGATGATCGCGAATAGAACCGGCGAAGCGATGTTCTGCAACCATGGAGAATCCGGCCAAAAAAATTGAAAACCGGTGCCATTGGACCAGACGAACAAAAGCATCAACGCACTGGAATAGATACTGTAGAGCAGATAGCTGCGGTCGCGCAGACTGAAAAAAATGAAAAGGTTATACAACACCATTGCCAACATGATCCCGTAAGAAGCCATGAAGAAGAAATTGTTCTGATTCGTATATTCGACCAGGCGCTGGTCTTCCCATATGGTCAACGGAAAAACAAGCGGGTTCTTTGTTGCGACGCGCAGATACACAGTGATCGGCTGGTCCTGCATGTGCTTGATCGGAAAGACGAAATTGCGATGCGGGTATGGGCGTGTTCGGAAAATATGCTCATCCCCGGTCTGAATCAATTGATATCCCGAGTCTCCTGGAAAATAGTAATCAACATGGTCCAGAGAAGGCCAGGCAACTTCAAGCCACCATTTCGAAGCAAGCGCATTTTCATGAAGATGGATCCGAATTCGCAACCAGTAAGTTGACTTGGAAAACCCGCGATTGGGCACGCTGCCGGTATTTCGAATGAACTGGTCGGCGATCGGCTGTCGCCGGATTTCTTCCAGCGTCAATTTTCCATCAGGGTCTTCCAGGATATCGAGATACTGCTCAAGCCGGTATTCACCTTGCCGGTTGTCCAATTGAAGCTCCAATGCGTTGGCCAGCGATGTAGAACACAGCTGAACCAGAACGAAGGCAGCAATCAGGAACCTGAATGGCATAGTATTTGGCCTTGCTGGGAAGTTGAGCAAGGCAATCATACAACATAGGGAGCCTGCCTCCGATGCGGGCATTTCCCGAGAACGGAACAGTGCATTGCATGTCCAGTCTGCGCGCTCCGCGAGCCTGGGAATTGCCATGAAAATCGGGACTGCCGTTTCAGACAGTCCCGATACAGGAGTAGATGCCGGTAGGATGCCTATAAAAAATACAGGCATGCTTCAATTTGAAAAATGCGCCGTCAGCGCTTGAGTAATCCCCAGTTGCTCGCCAGCCGATGCACCTCTCCGGCGTCTCTCCGTGTCACGAGCACGCTTCCCGATCCATATGTCGATGCACTCAGCAAGGTAATCGACGTCGGCTGTGAAAAACTGGCGCGATGCAGTACCGAACCGGATTCATTGATATGTGTGAGGCGACCGCCAAGGAATTCCGTCACCACGGCCCCGCCTTGCACGAGCATGAAATCATCCAGAAACCACAAGCTCTTGAAGATGGTGCGCGCGTTATAAAGGCCGTTGGCACCAAGGTCGTAGCGCATTAATTCCGAGGTGCCGATATAAGTCGTCGGATTGGTGGAAATATACATCTTGCCGCCCGCATAGCGAATGCCATTCGGTTTGGAGGCGATAAACCGATGAAACACGTTCTGGGTCGCGATGGTATGCGAACCGGCCATCGTAATTTTGATGATCTTGCCTGACAAGAGCGGCAGCCCTGGATCGGCGGCGTAAAGATTGCCGCTACCGTCGGCATCCAGGCCGTTGATTGAACTCATTCCGGTGAGCTGACCAGCTTCAATCAACTGCGGCGCGGGTTGATAAATATTAAGGCCCATCAAGTATTTTTTTGCGAACGGGTTCGAAAAATTCTCGGTACATACCGTATAGACAGTTCCCGCTGTCTCGGCAATGCCTAAATAATAGCAGGGGCGCGCAACACCATCCCTGAAGATGGCGGGAAGCATATTTTTATGCCAGCCCGCGGAGTCTCGAGTCAATTCATAAAATCCCCCATCGGACGATAAAAATAATCGCTGATTGCTGGTTTGAATGGTGTTTTCTGCATATTTTGCATCGCTGGCGACGAGTTCAGCGCGCGCATCCAACAGGACGAACATGAACAAGGCGATGGCAAGTTTTTTCTTGAGCGTATTAATGATTGTCTCCTCGAAAACGTTGCAGGTCCGATTGCTGCGATTTTCTGCGACATGGCCTGCGGGTGGATTATATTTTTTTGTACAGTGCGTTCTGTCGACACGATGATTTGTGGCGCCCGTGCACCGCACAAGAGAAGACTACCTTTTGCCGGCGGTTGAGAATGTCGGTTTAGGCTGATATTCGTGTCCGCAAAATGCCGTAATTTGTCAGACTTGGCTGACATGTCCGATGCGATTATCTCGACGAGAGTAAGCAGGAGCCGCTCAAAGGAAGGGGCGGCCGAAGTTGATATGAGGTGCGCTGCTTTGAAAACGCGCAGGCGACGCTTGCATTAGGGTTCGCAGTTTCGAAACAATCGATCCGTCAATCGTCGCTGTTTGCATCCAGCTCGGGAAACAGGATAGCCGTATAGCCGAATTTCGAGAAATCCTTGATCCGCATCGGGTACAGAATGCCCGCCAGATGATCACATTCGTGTTGTACCACGCGCGCATGGAAACCATCTACGTCGCGGCTGATCGGGTTGCCGTGCTGATCGGCACCCTCATAATGCAGCGCGGTCCAGCGCGGCACCATACCGCGCAGGCCGGGAACCGATAGACATCCCTCCCAATCGTCGCTCGTCTCGTCCGAAAGCGGTGTCAGCACCGGATTGATCAATACAGTTTCCGGCACCGGCGGCGCATCCGGATAACGGGTGTTCGCCTTGAAACCGAAAATGACCAATTGTAGATTTACACCGATCTGCGGTGCAGCCAGCCCCGCCCCGCTTGCCGCATGCATCGTGTCGAACATGTCTTCAATCAGGGCCTGCAAATCGCGGGTTCCAAACCGGGTAACCGGCTCGGCTTGCCGCAACAGGCGCGGATCACCCATTTTCAGTATTTCTCGTACGCTCATTTCATGCTCTTCAGGTAATCGGAAAATGCCTTGCCGGTCTCGGGATGCTTCAATCCCATCGCCAGCGTCGCTTTAAGATAACCGAGCTTGGATCCGCAATCGTATCTCTGTCCGCTATAACGATACGCCAGCACCGGCTCGGCCTGCATCAGCGCCGCGATGCCATCGGTCAACTGAATTTCACCGCCTGCGCCTTTCCCGAGATTTTCCAGGTAATCGAAAATCTTGTTGCTAAGTACGTAGCGTCCGACCACTGCGAGCGTAGAAGGCGCGTTCTCCGGAGCAGGCTTTTCTACAATTGCATTGACGCGTTCCAGATTCGGTTGATACGGCGTCGCGGAGACGATGCCGTATTGTCCGGTCTCTGCCCGCAGAACATCCTGAACCGCCAGGATACTTGTTCCTTCCCGCGAAAAGATCTCTGTCATCTGCGCCAGTACCGGCGGCTGGCCAGGCGCCGTATCCATAAAATCATCCGCCAGCATCACCGCAAACGGTTCCTCGCCCACGACCGGCCGGGCGCACAGCACCGCATGCCCCAAGCCCAGCGGCGCCGATTGACGAATGTATATGCAATTGATGTGTTTCGGAATCACGTTCTGAACGAATTCAAGCAACTGCATCTTTCCGGCGGCCTCCAACTCCACCTCCAGCTCGTATGCCTTATCGAAATGATCTTCAATCGCGCGCTTGTTGCGGCCGGTGATGAAAATCATTTCGGTGATTCCTGCGGCGACCGCTTCTTCGACCGCATACTGAATCAAGGGCTTGTCTACGATCGGCAGCATTTCCTTGGGCTGTGCCTTGGTCGCGGGCAAAAACCGGCTTCCTAAGCCTGCTACCGGGAAAACCGCTTTTTTTATTTTCTTCATTGTTTGTTCTGACTCAATAATTGAAGCAGTGCCGCTTCATCGATGATGGGGATGCCTAGTTCTTGCGCCTTTGCCAGCTTGCTTCCCGCGTCCGCTCCTGCAACCACATAACCGGTTTTTTTTGAAACCGAACCGGAGACCTTGCCGCCTTCGGCTTCGATCATTTCTGCCGCCGCCTCACGGCTCAGTGTAGGCAATGTACCGGTAAGCACAAATGTTTTTCCGGCAAGCAGACTGTGATTACGCTCCGGTGTATTTTCCGGCCATACAATACCGGCCGCGCGAAGCTGCTCGATCAGTTCCAGATTAAGCGGGTCGGCAAGAAACGTCATGATGGATCGCGCAACGACCGGGCCGACATCCGCAACTTCGAGCAGTTGCTCTTCCGTCGCGTGAAGCAACGCATCCAGATTGCCGAAATGCCGTGCCAATTCCTTTGCAGTCGATTCGCCTACATGCCGGATTCCAAGTGCATAGATGAAACGAGCCAGCGTAGTCGATTTGGATTTCTCCAACGCATTCAGTATGTTTTGCGCGGATTTGTCCGCCATCCGGTCCAGCTCGGCGAGCGACGCGAAGCCGAGCTTGTACAAATCCGCGGCAGTCTTGATCACATGCTTGTCCACCAGCTGCTCGATGAGCTGGTCGCCAAATCCTTCGATATCCATTGCCCGGCGCGATACGAAATGCAGCAAGCCGCCTTTCCGCTGCGCGGCGCATTTGACCCATCCGCCGGAGCACCGCGCAATTGCCTCTTCTTCCAGCCGGACAATCGGTGAGCCGCACACCGGACAAGCCGTCGGCATCACGAATTCCCTCGCATCTGCCGGCCTCAGCTCCGGGACGAATGCCATCACCTCGGGAATCACGTCGCCGGCACGGCGCACGATCACGGTATCGCCGATCCGGATATCCTTGCGCCTGACTTCATCCTCATTATGCAAAGTGGCGTTGGTGACAACGACGCCGCCCACCGAAACCGGCGCAAGGCGCGCGACCGGCGTGATCGCACCAGTGCGCCCTACCTGCACGCCGATATCCTGCACCACCGTCATCGCTTCTTCCGCAGGGAATTTATGCGCCAGTGCAAAACGCGGCGCACGGGACACAAATCCGAGTTTTTTCTGATCAACCAGGCGATTGACCTTGTATACGACACCGTCGATTTCGTACAGTAATTGCTTGCGCTTTTCAGCGATACTATTGAAAAAATTCAATAGTCCCTGCGCACCTCTTACGACCGCCCTTTCATCACAAATCGGGATACCCAGTTGAACATACCAGTCGAGCAAGCCTGCATGCGAAGCAGGCATCTCGGCATCTTCCAGCACGCCGATACCATACGCAAAAAACCGCAACGCGCGTCGCGAGGTGATGCTCGGGTCCAGCTGTCGTAAACTGCCTGCCGCTGCGTTGCGCGGATTGGCGAATATTTTTTGCCCGGATTCGCGCTGACGCGCATTGAGCTTGATGAAATCGGACTTGAACATCAACACCTCGCCGCGCACGTCGATTACCTTTGGCGGATGGTCGGTATGCAGGCGCAACGGGATACCGCGTATGGTGCGGATGTTGGCGGTGACATTTTCGCCGGTAGCCCCGTCACCGCGCGTCGCCGCTTGTACCAGCATGCCGTTTTCATATCGAAGATTGATGGCAAGGCCATCAAATTTCAGCTCCGTCGCGTACTCCACTTCTCCATCGACTTTCAACGCTTCCCGGGTGCGCCGATCGAACGCAATAATGTCAGATTCGGAAAATCCATTGTTGATGGACAGCATGGGCAGCGAATGGCGCACCGGCGGAAATTGCGAGAGCGCCGCACCGCCGACCCGCTGGGTCGGCGAATCCGAGGTAATCAGGTCTGGATGCGCTTCCTCGATGGCTTGCAGTTCGCGGAACAGTTTGTCGTATTCCGCATCGGGAATGGTCGGATTATCGAGCACATAATATGCATGACTATGCCGGTTCAGTTCGGCTCGCAACCATTTGGAACGGGCTTGCCAATCGTCGGCCTCGGTAACCGCTGCAGACGCATCGATCTGCGCCGAGCCGGGAAACAAATCCGACTGCGCCATTATTGGTCTTTCCGTAATTCGTGACGGCGAATTGCGGCTAATCTCACTCTCTCTATTGGGGAGAGGGCCGCGATGAGGGATTGAGCGTTCCGACTTTCATCCATTACCGCACGCTCATCAGCTGAACAAACGCAATGCACGATTCGATCCGGCGGGAATTTCTGCGGCTTCCATGTCGGCATAAAACGTATTGACCTGTGCCATAATTTCTTCCAGCGCCGGCTGGGTCAACGGCTGGTTTGCATCATCGACCACGGTTCCGCCAAGACGTGCGGCCAGTGACTTTGCACAGGCAACCATGGCGCCGAATCCATTGCGCAATGGCAGAACACGCGGCACGTCCAGCAACAGCGTCAGGCGCGAAGTGGTTTCTGCCGCCAATGTCACGTTAGTCGATAGCGAAAACAATGCGCCGCCATCGCCATCGGGCATCACCAGCCGGCCATCCGGCCTCAAGTCAAAACCCTGCCGTTCAAGTGCCGCCAGCAAAGTATTGATCGCCCATGGAGCGCCGTTCGATAAAACATTCACGCTAAGCTGGGCATCGTATTCGGTGACAAATTGATGCAGGCCCCGTGCCGAGTCCATGACATCGCTCATATCCGGCACATCCGGCTCCGCACCAAGTTGATCGGTGACCTGCCGCAGCCGCATTACCAGTTCGGAATATTCCAGTTCATTCAAAGCGCTACCGCGATTCGCAAGTTGCACTCCCGCGTACAGGGCCGAGTAAGCGCCGCCATAAGCAATGGCTTCCCAATTACCATCGTCTCTTTGTCCGACGAACCGTACAGGCTTGCTTCCGACGTGCCTTAACGTCTGCAGGACCGGAAGAATCTTTTCGCCGCGCACCGGATTCTCCAGTCCGAGCGGTATCGCGCAATCAATCAATTCATCGATCGGCAATTCTATTTCTTTTTCCGATGCGGCCGAAGAATTTCCGGATGAATCCGCGTTCGATTCAGACGCGCTGTCAGACAAAATTTCAGGGATCAGCGTATCGATGACGGCATCATCGAATCCATCGACCAGAACCGGCTCGACTCGCCGGTCATTGGCCGCAGCGGCGTGCGAATTCTTCATGAGAACATCGTCATGTGCGGAAGAAAATGCGCGTTCGACGCTTTTTCTCGCCTTATATTCCTGCCATTTATTATAGGAAATGACTCCGGCGACGATTGCACCGCCGATTGCAATCAGGCTGGCTTGTAACTCGGTCATGCTGCGAATGCCTTGGAAAAGGGATGGTAAATGGATACCGATCGAACCCGATGCAAACGGAAAAAAATCGAGTTCATCAATTGTGAAATAGGGAGCGCCATTAAAAAAATCCCGAGGGTTTAATTCCGTTATTTGTCTATTTCCGATACCGCCGGGAAGTAGGTCTTGAAGACAGCATACTTTCCAAATTAGAGTAAGTGTTACCTCGCAAACTTGTCAAGCCGATGCAGTTCAACAATTAAAAAATATATCAATCGCTCGATCTTTAACGAACCGCGATTTCTAGTTGCAACGAGGTACTACGGCGCAAAAAAAACGTCCCGTTGACCATAATCAATGTAAGCCTTTCTGGCAATCATATGATAGCAATCAAGCAACAGTAGCATCGTTTCTTAAAGATGCATCAGTTGAAAGGGAGTATTTATAAAGTGCCGATTTTGAATTAACCAATCTTGCTCACTTATAACTTTCCTGAAGCAGAGATCAAGCTCAAATCCGACTCAAGGTTGCGGGACCGCTCAAGTTGATCGGAACTCCGCCATCCAAATCAGGCAGCCGGCTTTTCCATCTCGATTCGGGTATTCAGAATTCAAGGTGCCTTATGTCCAATGCTAAAGAATATAAGTTACAAGAACTTACCATGCTGTCGGTCAATCCCGTGGTACGCGTCGTTCGCCGCTGGTGGCTGCAAAGAGCCGAACGCCACTATCTTCTGTGCGCCGATGTAGAACAGGCCCGTGCTCGCGAAGCACATATGAACATGGCGTACTACCAGAAGCAGGCGGCAATAGCGCGCTCTGCCCAGCTTTAAATTCTCGTCATGCCGCCTGCGCTTCTGCTGCAAAATGTGCGGCGGACTCCATGTCCACCGCGACAATCCGTGAAACACCCTGCTCCTGCATCGTCACACCGATCAATTGCTGCGCCATCTCCATTGCAATCTTGTTATGCGAGATGAACAGGAACTGGGTATGCGATGACATGCGCTTGACCATGTTGCAGAAGCGCTCGGTGTTGGCGTCATCCAGCGGCGCATCGACCTCGTCGAGCAGGCAGAACGGAGCCGGATTAAGCTGGAACATCGAAAATACCAGCGCGGTAGCGGTCAATGCCTTCTCACCGCCGGACAACAGGTGAATCGTCGCGTTTTTCTTGCCCGGCGGCTGCGCCATCACCTGCACGCCGGAATCGAGAATTTCCTCGCCGGTCATGATCAGTTTTGCATTGCCGCCGCCGAACAGGATCGGGAACAATTCGCCGAAATGGTGGTTCACCTTGTCGAAGGTATCCTGCAGCAGGTCGCGCGTTTCCTTGTCGATCTTGTGAATCGCATCCTGCAAGGTATTGATCGCTTCGGTCAGGTCGGCATTTTGCGCATCCAGGAAATTTTTCCGCTCCGACGCTTGCGCCAATTCATCCAGCGCGGCCAGGTTGACCGCGCCGAGTGCGGCGATCGCATTGGTCAAACGCGTTACTTCGCCTTGCAGATAAGACGGCTTGAGATCGCCGGTCAATTTCTCCATCAGCGCCGCTTCGTCCGCCTGCGCTTCGGCCAGCTGCTGAGCATACTGTTCCTGGTTCAGGCGTGCGGCCTGCTCTTTCAGTTGCAACTCCATGATCCGGTCGCGCTGCGGCTGCAAGGCGCGCTCGGCCTGCATGCGGCCTTCTTCCAGATGACGCAGCTTTTGCGTGATCTGGTCGAGTTCGTGACGTGAGTCGGCCAACGCGCGCTCCTGGTCGCTGCGCTTTTCCAAAAGCGACTGCAGGCCGGCTTGCGCCGCCTGATCGTCCAGGCTTTCCAGCTCCAGATGTCCTTGCTGCATGTTGGCAAACAGTTGCGCGGCCTGCTCCAGCGCCGTGGCGATGCTGCGCTTCAACTCATCGATCTTGTTGCGATGGGATTTCTCCGCAAACTCGGCTTCCTGCGCGGCGCGCTCCAATTCGCGTACCCGCTGACGCGCATCATTGAGCTGTTGCTCCGCCGCCAGATAGCCGGTCTGGCCTTCTTCATGCTTTTCCTGCATCTCGGCCAACTCAACATCGAGCTGCTCGAATTTTGCTTCCGATTCGGCCTTGACCTGCTGCTGTTCGGCCTCTTGGGCGGATATCTCGGCCAAGTCCGCAACAATTTGCGAACTGCGTTGATTGAAGCGTTCCTGCACCTCGGACATCTTCATCACATCGATCTGCAGTCCGTGCGCGGTCTGGGTCAAGGTATTGACGCGCTGGCGGATTTCCTGCAGACGCTGGGTTGCGTGCGACAACGCGGCTTCGGCACGTACCGAGCGCGATCTTGCTTCGTCGGCCAGCATTTGCTGCGCGCGCAGCTGCTTGGTGATGTTTTCAATTTCCTGCTGACGCGCCAGCATGCCGTCCTGCTCGGAATCGGAGGCATAGAAGCGGACGCTCGACCTGCCGACCACATGGCCTTGCCGGGTCACGAAACAGGCGCCGGCCGGCAGCTTTACCCGATCGACAAAAGCGCCCGCCGCGTCTTCCGCGATGAACACGTCATGCAGCCAATCCTGCATCAGCGCACGCATGCCGGGATCGTTGAGTTGCAGCAAGTTAACGAACGGTTTCAAACCGGCCGGAGCATCGGTATTAGCCGACGCCGCGGCGCTCGCATTCGGCGTGAACAGCGCCAGCTTGGCCGGCGGCGCGTCGTTGAAAAATGCCTTGGCCCAATCGAGATTCGACATTTCGAGTGCCGAAGTCCGCTCGCGCAGCACCGACTCGAGCGCGGTTTCCCAGCCTTGTTCGATATGCAATTTCTGCCACAGGCGCGGCAGCTCTCCAAGCTCATGCTTCTTGAGCCACGGCTGCACCTTGCCTTGCGACTGCACGCTTTCCTGCAATTGTTTCAATGCATTCAGGCGCGCTTCAAGCTGGGCATTGTTGGCGGTTTCCGTATTGACCTGCTGCTGGGCCGTGCGGCGCTCCTGTTCCAGTATCGGTTGCTGCTCTTGCGCCTCTTCAAGCAAGCGCTTTTCTTCTTCCAGTACCGCCTGCTTTTCCTCCAGCTGCATTTTCATGTTGGAAAGATGCACTGTGTCCGGCATGGCCAGGCCATTCTTCTCCTGCGACAGACGCTCGCGCCGCACAGCCAAGTTACCGAGAATGTTCGATGCATTGCGCTGATGGGCAGATTCCAGTTCGATCTGCTGCTGTGCCTGCATGATCTTGCCGCGCGACTCGGTGGTCTTGAGCTGCGCCTCGCGCCATGCCTGCTCCAGCGCCGGCAGCCGATCGTTCTGTTGCTGCGCCGTCTGGTGCGACTGCTCGACTCGCGCCGCGTGCTCTTCCAGTTGCAGTTCCGCTTCGGTCAGGTCGTCCTGGTATTGCGTGCCCTGACGTTGCCATTGATCGCGTTGCGCCGTCAACGAGTTGAGTTGGGACTGCAGCCGGCTGCGCGATTCGATAACGAACTTGATTTGCGCTTCCAGGCTGCCGATTTCCGAGTTGGTCTGGTACAGATGGCCTTGCGCCTGATGCATCCGGTCACCGGCGGCGTAATGCGCTTGGCGCATATGCTCGAGTTCGGTTTCGACATGACGCAGCTTGGCGGTCTGCTCTTCCAGATCGGTCTGCCCTTTTTCAATGTCGCGGAAATGTTTTTCCTGTTCGTTCTTGGCTTCGTTCTTGCGCAACAGCCATAACAGCTTTTGCTTTTCTTCCTGATCGGCTTGCAGTTCATGAAATTTCTGTGCGACTGCGGCCTGGCTTTGCAATTTTTCCAGATTGGCATTCAGCTCGCGCAAAATATCGTCGACACGCAACAAATTTTCGCGCGTGTCCTGCAGCCGATTTTCCGTTTCCCTGCGCCGTTCCTTGTATTTGGAAACCCCGGCGGCTTCCTCAAGAAAAATGCGCAGCTCTTCGGGGCGCGCTTCGATGATCCGCGAAATCATGCCCTGCCCGATGATCGCGTAAGCACGCGGCCCCAGGCCGGTGCCGAGGAAAATATCCTGAATGTCGCGGCGGCGCACCGCCTGGTTGTTGATGTAATAAGTGGATGTACCGTCACGCGTCAAGGTGCGCTTTACCGCGATTTCCGCGTACTGGCTCCACTGGCCGGCCGCTTTGCCGTCGCCATTGTCGAACACCAGCTCAACCGACGAGCGGCCGGCCGGTTTGCGCGTGGTCGTGCCGTTGAAGATCACGTCCTGCATCGACTCGCCGCGCAATTCGGAAGCCTTGGACTCACCCAGAACCCAGCGCACCGCATCAATGATGTTCGACTTGCCGCAGCCGTTGGGACCGACTACACCGACCAGTTGGCCGGGGACCTGGAAATTCGTGGGGTCGACAAAAGACTTGAACCCCGACAATTTAATTGAAGTTAGACGCACGTTATCGACTGGTTTGGCTGAACAAGAGGGAGAGTGTATCGCACCCGCATCGCTCCGACAGGAGCACCGGACTACTGGCACATGAAAGCGGCAATCATATCATTTTCATCCAATCGCCCATCATTTTCCACTCGGCAATTGCATAACCTGCGCCCTGTTCACCCGGTATAATGGCGGCACTTTTTACCCATCCTGTTTTCGACTCTTCCGCCTCCTGCCACCGTGAATCCACTTCTCGACCAGCTTCAGCCCTATCCCTTTGAAAAACTGCGGCAACTTTTTGCCGGCATCGCACCGAATCCACAGTATCAACCGATCAGTCTGGGCATCGGCGAACCAAAACATCCCACTCCGCCTTTCATTCAACAGGCTTTGGCCGACAATCTTGCCGGTTTGGCGAGTTATCCGACAACTACGGGTTCCGACGCATTGCGCGCCGCGATAGCGAGATGGCTCGAACGGCGCTACAGCCTGCCCATACTCGACGCGGCAACGCAGGTATTGCCGGTGAATGGTTCGCGCGAAGCGCTGTTTGCATTGGCGCAAACGGTAATCGATCCATCACGGAATGCGTTGGTCCTTTGCCCAAATCCGTTTTATCAGATTTATGAAGGCGCCGCGTATCTGGCGGGCGCGCAGCCGTATTTCGTGAATTCCGATCCGTTGCGCAATTTCGCGCCCGATTACAGCAGCGTTCCCGCCGATGTCTGGGCACGCGTGCAATTGCTCTACCTTTGCTCACCCGGTAACCCGACAGGTGCAGTGCTGTCACTGTCGGACTGGCAAGAACTGTTCGAATTGTCGGACCGGTATGGGTTCGTCATCGCGGCCGACGAGTGCTACTCGGAGATCTACTTCAAGCAGGAAGCGCCGCTGGGCGCAATGGAAGCGGCACACAAGCTGGGCCGTAGCGGGTATCCGCGACTGATTACATTTTCGAGTTTGTCCAAGCGATCCAACGTTCCCGGCATGCGCTCCGGCTTTGTCGCAGGCGATGCGGAAATCCTAAAAAAGTTCACGCTCTACCGGACTTATCACGGCAGCGCAATGAATCCTTCTGTTCAGGCCGCATCCATCGCCGCCTGGAACGATGAAACGCACGTTCAGGAAAATCGCGACAAATATATTGCGAAATTCGCCAGAATTACCCCGATGCTGCAAGAAGTGCTGGATGTGGCACTACCTGACGCCGGCTTTTATCTGTGGGCCAGAGTAGACAAAACCGTTCCGATCTCGGATATCGAATACGCCAAGCGGCTATATGCCGAATATAATGTGACAGTATTGCCTGGAAGCTATCTAGCACGCGTCGCACACGGCGGCAACCCGGGTCAGAATCGTATTCGCATGGCGCTGGTGGCCGAAGTCGATGAATGCCTTGAAGCGGCACGCCGTATTATCGACTTTACCAAGAACCTATCGAATACCTGATTATTTAACTTTAAAACGATCAAACAAGATGACTCAACAGTTACAGCAAGTGATAGACCAGGCGTGGGAAAACCGTGCCGAATTTTCTCCAAAATCCGCGCCCGCCGAAGTACGCGATGCGGTATCCCATGTGATCGACCAATTGAATCAGGGTACGTTGCGTGTCGCAGAAAAAAATGACGGCGGCTGGACAGTCAATCAATGGGTCAAGAAAGCGGTATTGCTGTCGTTCCGCCTGGAAGACAATATCGTCATGCCGGGCGGCGGCAGCATGCTGTTTTACGACAAGGTACCGACCAAGTTCTCTAATTACACCGCTGAAGATTTTGTAAAAGGCGGTTTCCGCATAGTGCCGCCGGCGGTTGCGCGGCACGGCAGCTTTATCGGCAGAAATGTGGTGATGATGCCTTCATTCGTCAACATCGGCGCCTATGTGGATGAAGGCACGATGGTCGACGCGTGGGCCACGGTCGGCTCCTGCGCCCAGATCGGCAAGAATGTTCACCTGTCCGGCGGCGTGGGTATCGGCGGCGTGCTGGAACCGATGCAAGCCAATCCAACCATTATTGAAGACAACTGCTTCATCGGCGCGCGTTCGGAAATCGTCGAAGGCGTGATTGTCGAAGAAAATTCGGTGATTTCGATGGGCGTCTACATCGGGCAATCGACCAAGATTTACGACCGTGCCACCGGCGAAGTCAGTTACGGGCGGATTCCCGCCGGGTCGGTCGTGGTTTCCGGCAATTTACCCTCCGCGGATGGTAAATACAGCCTGTATTGCGCGGTGATCGTCAAACGCGTCGATGCCAAGACACGTGCAAAAACCGGCATCAATGAATTGTTGCGCGAAGCCTGATCGTTGAATATGCATTTCTCCAGCGTTTGTTGATTTGAATTAGGAGCCGGCCATGGCGATGGATCGCTTGTTTCAGCTGATGAAGGATAAGGCTGCGTCGGACATGTTCCTCGCAGTGAATTCTCCCATTCAGCTAAAAATCAACGGCAACATGATTCCGATCAATCAGCAGAAGATGGATCAGAACGCGATCATGACCCTGCTGGGTGAAGTGGTGTCGGAAGCGCGCCTGAAAGAACTTGAGCGGAACAACGAACTGAATATCGGTATTCCAATCGCCGGCATCGGCAGCTTCCGCCTGTCCGCGTTTACCCAGCGCGGAAGCACCTCGGCGGTATTGCGCTACATTCCAGGCGAGATACCGCCGCTTGAACATCTGCGTGTACCGCCGATTCTGTCGGAACTCATCATGGAAAAGCGCGGGCTGCTGCTGATCGTCGGTGCAACCGGTTCCGGCAAATCGACCACCATCGCCTCCATGCTCGACCATCGGAATACGGTGAAGGCCGGACATATCCTGACGCTTGAAGACCCGATCGAATTCCTGTTCAAAAACAAGAAATCGGTCGTCAACCAGCGTGAAATCGGCAGCGATGCGGCCAGCCTGGTGATTGCATTGAAAAACGCACTGCGCCAGGCACCCGACGTTATCCTGATCGGCGAAATTCGCGACAAGGACACGATGGGCGCCGCGATTGCCTATGCGCAGTCCGGTCACCTGGTGGTCGCGACGCTGCATGCGAATAACAGCTATCAGGCGATGACGCGCATCATCAATTTTTTCCCGATCGAGACGCGCCAATCGCTGCTGCCCGACCTCGCGACCACGCTCAAGGCCATCGTATCGCAACGCCTGGTGCGTTCCGTCGACGGCGGCCGCAGAGCGGCGGTGGAAGTCATGCTGAACACGCGCTATGTAGCGGAACTGATTGAACAAGGTGAAATCGGCCAAATCAAGGAAGCGATGGAAAAGAGCCTTTCTCCAGGTTCGCAAACCTTCGAACAAGCCTTGCTGCTGTTGATGAAGGAAGGCATGGTGACGCAGGAAGAGGCATTGGCCAACGCCGATTCGGCAACCAATCTTTATTGGCTGCTGAACAACGATCAGGGTAAAAAGGATGAACCGGAACAGGCGGAACCGGCAAAAGAAGAAGGGGCGACGTTCACCGAATTCACATTGAACGTATAGCGGGTATGGCAATCATTCTTTATGGCATACCGAATTGCGATCAAGTCAGGAAAGCGCGTGCATGGCTGAATGATCATGCGCTGTCTTTCGATTTCCACGATTTCAAGAAAGCCGGCATCGAACGCTCCTTGATAGAAACCTGGTTGATTCACTTAACCTGGGACGTTCTGCTGAATAAAAAAGGCACCACCTGGCGCAACCTGTCAGACCAGCGAAAAGCGGCGATTACCGATGCAAAGAGTGCGACCGAATTGATGCTCGAATTGCCTTCGGCGATCAAGCGCCCAGTCTTGTCGATCGGTGAATCGATTCACGTCGGCTTTTCCGATCCGCTTTACCAACAGATATTCAAAAAATAATTTATGAGCAAAACGCTTGCGCTCACCGAAGAGCTGATTGCCCTATCGTCGGTCACCCCGAATGACAACGGCTGCCAGCAACGACTGATAGAGCTGTTGTCCCCGCTCGGATTTCATTGCGAGACCGTGCAATCCGGCGAAGTAACCAATCTGTGGGCGCGCAAAGGAACCGCCCAACCCTTGCTCGTCTTCGCCGGCCACACCGACGTTGTGCCGACCGGACCGCTGACGCAATGGCAATCCAATCCGTTCACGCCGACCCGGCGCGACGGCAAACTATATGGCCGCGGTGCCGCGGACATGAAAACCTCGATAGCCGCCATGGTGGTTGCAGTCGAAGAATTCATTGCAGCTCATCGGGACCACAAAGGCTCGATCGGATTTCTGATTACCAGCGATGAAGAAGGTCCCGCAACCGACGGCACCATCGTCGTATGCGACATGCTGAAAAATCGCGGCGAGCGACTCGATTACTGTATCGTCGGAGAGCCGACTTCGTTCGATCAACTCGGCGACATGATCAAGAACGGCCGCCGCGGCACGATGTCGGGCAGGTTGGCCGTCAAAGGCATACAAGGCCATATCGCCTATCCGCAACTTGCGAAAAACCCGATCCATCTTGCCGCCCCTGCCCTGGCGGAACTGGCGGAAAAAAAATGGGATGACGGCAACGAGTATTACCTGCCGACTTCATGGCAAATGTCGAATATTCACGGCGGCACCGGAGCGTCAAACGTGATTCCGGGCGAAGTGGTCGTCGATTTCAACTTCCGCTTCTCGACTGCCAGCACGGTGGAATCATTGCAAAACGGCGTGCGTGCAATTCTCGACCGGCATGGCTTCGAATATGATCTGGAATGGACGGTTGGCGGATCGCCTTTCCTGACGCCGAGGGGTGACTTGAGCGCCGCTCTTGCACAAGCAATCAAGGATGAAACAGGCATCGATACTGAACTGTCGACCACCGGCGGCACATCGGACGGGCGCTTTATTGCGCAAATCTGCCCTCAGGTAATCGAGTTCGGCCCGCCCAACGGCAGCATCCATAAAATCGATGAGCATGTCGAATTGCGCTTCATCGATCCATTGAAGAACATTTATCGCCGCACTCTGGAAAACCTGCTGTTGTAAACTAGCCTTTTGTATGCCTTTCCCGATGGGAAAGAGACAGGGTGAAGGAGTTTTTCATTCACCCGCCTCCACCTTTTCAGATGACATCAAACAACTTTTCGACACTGCGCGATCTGCTGCGTTACGCAGTGACCCGCTTCAATACGGCCAAGCTGGTTTTCGGCCATGGCAGCAGCAATGCATTCGACGAAGCGGCATACCTGCTTTTGCACACGCTCAAATTGCCGATCGATAAACTCGACCCGTTTCTCGATGCGAGGCTGCTGCCCGAAGAAATCGATGCGCTCCTGAACGTGATCGAACAGCGCGCAACGCAACGCGTACCGGCCGCTTACATCACCGGCGAAGCGTGGCTGGACGGCTACCGTTTCTATGTCGATCAGCGCGTCATCGTGCCGCGTTCCTTCATCAGCGAGCTGATCCGCGAACAATTCTCGCCGTGGGTCGGCGATCCCGATTCCGTCAGCAATATTCTTGAGCTTTGCACCGGTTCCGGCTGTCTGCCGATCATGCTGGCCGATGCGTTTCAGAATGCGCATATCGATGCGGTGGATGTTTCCGCGGATGCGCTCGCAGTAGCGAAGCGCAACGTCGAAGAATACGAATTGCAGGACCGGATCACGTTGATCGAGTCGGATTTGTACGCGAACGTGCCAAAAAAGAAGTACGACCTGATCGTCACCAATCCGCCGTATGTGAATGCGCAATCGATGGACAAATTGCCGGAAGAATACCAACGCGAACCGCGGATTGCATTGGCAGGCGGCAGTGACGGGATGGATCTGGTACGCAAAATTGTCGCCGGCGCCGCCGAGCGCCTGACCGAACATGGCATCTTGATGGTCGAGATCGGCAACGAGCGAATACATGCGGAAGCGGCTTTTCCGAATCTGGAGTTGACCTGGTTATCGACCAGCGCCGGCGACGACATGGTTTTCCTGCTGACCGCAGATCAATTGAAATAACACCCGATACAGATGAACAGTAAAGAATTCAAGTAATGATACGTTTTCAGCAAGTCAGCCTCATGCGAGGCATCAAGCCGTTGTTGGACAACGTCGATGTCACACTCAATCCCGGCGACAAGATCGGCCTGATCGGCGCCAATGGCGCAGGCAAGTCGAGCCTGTTCGGCCTGTTGCGTGGAGAACTGCACGCCGACCAGGGCGAAATCGACTTTCCGTCAAAATGGCGCATGGCCTACGTTGCGCAGGAAACCCCTGCGCTCGACCGCCCGGCTCTCGAATACGCGATCGATGGCGACGTCACATTGCGGCGACTGGAAGACGAACTCGCGTTCCTGGAAAGCGAACCGGAAAGCGCGGCCAACGGCACGCTGATCGGCGAACTGTACAGCGCACTGGCCGACGCGGACGCGTATACGGTGCGCTCGCGCGGCGAGCAATTGCTGACCGGCCTCGGTTTCACGATGGAGCAAATGCAGCAGCCGGTCGCAAGTTTTTCCGGCGGCTGGCGCATGCGGCTGAATCTGGCGCAGGCGCTGATGTGTCCATCCGATCTGCTGTTGCTGGACGAACCGACCAACCATCTGGATCTGGACGCGATCATCTGGCTCGAAGACTGGCTCAAGCGCTATCCCGGCACGCTGATCATCATTTCGCACGATCGGGATTTTCTCGATGGCGTGGTCAATGTGATCGTGCATATCGACGAGCGCAAACTAAAACGGTATTCGGGCAACTATTCATCGTTCGAGCGCCAGCGCGCAGCGCAAATGATCCTGGCGCAAGGTGCATTGGAGAAGCAGACACGCCAGCGCGCCCATCTCGAATCGTTCATCAACCGGTTCAAGGCGCAGGCCAGCAAGGCTCGCCAGGCGCAAAGCCGGATGAAAGCACTGGCGAAAATGGAAGAATTGGCGCCGCTGCGTGCGGCAGCGGAGTTTTCATTCGAGTTCCGCGAACCTTTGAATGCGCCCAATCCGCTGCTGGTGATGGAGCATGTCAATGCCGGCTACCGGATTGAAAGTGAAACCGACCATAGCGTCACTGAAAAGACGATTGTGTCCGGGATTGATTTTTCATTGCAGATCGGTCAAAGGATCGGGCTGCTCGGGGTCAATGGCGCAGGCAAATCAACGCTGATCAAAACCATTGCCGGCGAACTCAAACCATTGAGCGGCGACTCGCAGTTCGGTAAAGGTTTGGCGATCGGCTACTTCGCTCAGCACCAGGTTGAAATGCTGCGTCATGAAGAATCCCCGCTATGGCATCTCGGCCGCATCGCACCGAATGTACGCGAGCAGGAATTGCGCAATTTCCTGGGCAGCTTCAACTTCAACGGCCAGATGGTAACCAGCAAGATCGAGCCGTTTTCAGGCGGTGAAAAGGCGCGGCTGGCGCTGGCGCTGATCGTCTGGCAACGTCCGAACCTGCTGCTGCTGGATGAACCGACCAATCACCTCGACCTGGAAACGCGTGAAGCGTTGACCATGGCGCTGGCGCAGTTCGAAGGCACACTGGTGGTTGTTTCACATGATCGGCATTTGCTGCGCGCCACCACCGATCAATTCATCATTGTTGCCGACGGCAAGCTGCAGCCGTTCGACGGTGACCTGGACGATTATCGCGACTGGCTGTTCAAAACCAAGCTGGCTACAAAGACCGGCAATACCAATACGGCACTGCCGTTGACCGCCGCCAAAACCGCCAGTGCGGTCGTCGCGCCCGCCTCGTCAGCTGCGCAAAACAGCGACAAGCGCGCGCAAAAGCGCAACGACGCGGAAGAACGGCAAAAGCTAGCGGCCATCAAGAAGCCTATCGAATCCAAGCTTAAAAAGCTCGACGAACAGATTGCCAAGCGCGCCGCACAAAAGGCGGTTGTCGATGCGAAGTTGGCTGTCCCGGAAATCTACGATAAAGACAACAAGCATGAATTGAAAAAGCTGCTGGCCGATCAGGCTTTTTACGCGAAAGAGCTGGAGCAGCTTGAAGCCGAATGGCTGGAGCAACAGGAAGCGCTGGAACAGTTGGCCGTGTAATCCGATCGGCACTGCCGGGCGCAAAAAAATTGCTGGAAACTTCGAGACGAGAAAACATGACCCAGGCAATCGACAAACCCTTAGCCGGCATCCGCGTCCTTGACCTTACCCGCCTGCTTCCAGGCCCGGTTGCGACGATGCATTTAGCCGACATGGGCGCGGAAGTCATCAAGATCGAAGATCCCGATATCGGCGACTATGCGCGCACCATGGGCCGGGTACGGCATGAAGTGTCGCAGTTCTTCGTCGCGGTCAACCGCGGCAAGCGCTTCGTTCAACTCGATCTGAAAAACGAAGATCAGCGCAAGCAGTTTCTCGATATGGTTGAAACGGCCGATGTCGTGGTTGAAAGTTTTCGTCCAGGCGTAATGGACAAACTCGGCGTCGGATGGAACATCCTGAAGCAACGCAACCCGAAGCTGGTCATGTGCGCCATTTCCGGCTATGGGCAGGATGGACCGTTTGCACTTCGGGCCGGACATGACATCAACTACATCGGATACGCTGGCATGCTGGAACAGAATGTCGGACCGGACGGCACGCCCGCTCTCGGCAACCTGCAGGTCGGCGATCTGCTCGGTGGATCGCAAGCCGCGGTGCAAGGCATTCTTGCGGCCCTGCTGGGCGTCAAAATGGGTGGGCCAGGCCGGTTCGTCGATGTTTCGATGACCGATACTGTCTTCGCGCACAACATCATGCCGCTAGTCGCGGTCAACAATTTCGGCAAGACTGCCGAGCCCGGGCGGGATTTATTGACGGGCGGCGTGCCCTGCTACAACGTTTATCGAACCAGCGATAACCGCTTCATGGCGGTCGGCGCGCTTGAGTTGAAGTTTTGGGAAACCTGCTGCGATGTGCTGGGGCGGCCGGATCTGAAACAAAAACACTGGGCCTTCGGGCAGCAGGTCGGCGGCGAGGACGCGATGGCGGTCAAGGCCGAGCTGGACGCGATTTTCGCCACGCGAACGATGGAAGCGTGGGCCGGCATATTCAATACCTCCGATTGCTGCGTATCGCCCATTCTGCGAACCGACGAAGCGATCGCGCATCCGTTGTTCATGGAACGACATGCGGTAGTACACGCAACGCATGCGACCGAAGGTGATTATTTCGCCACCGGCCCGGTACCCCGGTTTATCGGGTAATCCGGTATTGGCAATTGCCGTGAAGTCGACGTCGCGGCATCGAAACGTCGATCAACCGATTGTGCGAGCGCCCATCCTTCGATAAAATCATTCTCGGCACAACTTCTCCACCACGAGAAAAATCAGTGCCAACGTCGCTCGGACGGTTCCGGGCGCTTACGAGAAAGAAAACATGTCCTTATCCCCAGCTCCGCGCAGGTTTTCGCGCATCGATCGCCTCCCCCCTTACGTTTTCAACATCACCGCTGAATTGAAGATGGCGGCTCGCCGCCGCGGCGAAGACATCGTCGATATGTCGATGGGCAACCCCGACGGCGCCACGCCGCCGCATATCGTTGAAAAGCTGATCGAGGCATCGAAACGGCCTGACACGCACGGCTATTCGACTTCCAAAGGCATTCCCAGGCTGCGCCGCGCAATCGCGCACTGGTACAAGGACCGCTTCGATGTCGACATCGATCCCGACACCGAAGCGATCGTCACGATCGGCTCCAAGGAAGGGCTGGCGCATCTGATGCTGGCCACACTGGATCGCGGCGACACCGTGCTGGTGCCGAATCCGAGCTATCCGATTCATATCTACGGCGCGGTGATTGCCGGCGCGGACATTCGTTCGGTGCGAATGGCGCCCGGCGTCGATTTTTTCGCTGAGCTGGAACGCGCGATACGGGAGAGTTATCCCAAGCCGAAAATGATGGTACTGGGCTTTCCATCGAATCCTACTTCGCAATGCGTGGAGCTGGAATTTTTCGAACGTGTCGTCAAGCTTGCGAAGGAGCACAACATCCTGGTGGTGCATGACCTGGCTTACGCGGATATCGTTTTCGACGGCTGGAAAGCGCCGTCCATCATGCAGGTTCCGGGTGCGCGCGATGTCGCCGTGGAATTTTTCACGATGTCGAAGAGTTACAACATGGCCGGATGGCGTATTGGATTCATGGTCGGGAATTCCGAACTGGTCTCCGCATTGGCGCGCATCAAGAGCTATCACGACTACGGCAGCTTCACGCCGGTGCAGGTCGCCGCGATTGCAGCGCTCGAAGGCGATCAGAGCTGCGTCAAGGAGATCTGCGCAAAATACCAGAGCAGGCGCGACGTGCTGGCCAAGGGATTGCACGAAGCCGGCTGGATGGTGGATATTCCCAAGGCATCGATGTACATCTGGGCGCGCATACCGGAACATTACCGCCAGCTCGGCTCTCTGGAGTTCGCCAAGCAATTACTGGAAAAAGCGAAAGTATGCGTGTCACCCGGCATCGGTTTCGGTGAATACGGCGACGAGTACGTTCGTTTTGCACTGATTGAAAACGAGGCGCGCATCCGGCAGGCGATACGCGGAATCAAGACCATGTTCCGTGACGACCAAGCCTTGAAACCCGCTTGATTTTTCCGCGCGCCGCATTTCCGCGATGTCATGTGCAAGACAATGCGCATGACATCGCGGCATTTATCGCTCCCACATCACTTTTGGACCTGTCGAATGAGTAAATACTGGAGTGCCGTCGTACAAGGTTTGACGCCCTACGTGCCGGGTGAGCAGCCGAAAATCGATAAGCTGATCAAGCTCAATACCAACGAGAATCCCTATCCCCCTTCGCTGATCGCATTGCAGGCAATGCGGGAGGAAATCGGCCCGGGATTGCGGCTGTATCCCGACCCGAATGCCGACCGGTTAAAGCAGGCGATCGCGCAATATCACGGCGTGTCGGCGCAACAGATATTTGTCGGTAACGGTTCCGATGAAGTGCTGGCGCACACCTTTCTCGGCTTGCTCAGGCATGATCGGCCGATTCTGTTTCCGGATATCAGTTACAGCTTTTATCCGGTGTACTGCGGCCTGTATGAAATCGCGTACAACACCGTGCCGCTGGCTGACGATTTCAGTATCGAGACCGCGGGTTATCTGCAACCCAACGGCGGCATCATATTTCCCAATCCGAATGCGCCGACCGGGCGCCTGCTCCCGTTGGATCGTATTGAGAAAATCGCGGCCGCAAATCGTGAATCGGTCGTTGTAATCGATGAGGCCTATATCGATTTCGGCGGCCAGACTGCGATTCCGCTGATTGAACGTTATCCTAACCTGCTCGTGGTTCAAACCTTGTCCAAATCGCGTTCGCTGGCAGGCTTGCGGGTCGGATTCGCAGTCGGACACCCGGATTTGATCGAGGCACTGGATCGTGTCAAGAACAGCTTCAATTCCTATCCGCTGGATCGGATTGCGATTGCAGGTGCAGTCGCCTCATTTTCCGATGAGGAATATTTTCAGCGCACACGCGCCGCAATCATCGCCACTCGCGACGCATTGATCGAAAAGCTTGAAATCCTGGGCTTTTCCATACTCCCCTCCGCGGCGAATTTCATCCTGATGCGCCATCCGGCCCACGATGCCGCGCAACTGGCGGCATGGTTACGCAGCAAAAGCATTCTTGTCCGCCATTTCCGGCTGCCGCGTATTGAGCAGTTTCTCCGTGTAACCATCGGTACCGATCAGCAATGCGAAGCCTTCATCTCGGAACTTGACGCTTACCTGAATGCATCAAAAAACTCGTCTGGCTGAAACAAAGCATGAGATTGCATTCATGAAAAAAATTTCCATGCCATAACCGGACTCCCGCCCTTTCCCTACTATTTGCGGTCTGGCAGTGCAGTCAAACGTCTGCGTTGAGCGGTCACAAGAACAAGGAGACACGAAGCGTTTATACCTAAGCTAATGACACGGGCAGGAGCAAAAAATGAGCTTAGGTATTCGTCTTCCGGATTTTGATGTGCTGGTGGCGCTGTATAAGGAAAATCCTGAATCGTTTGAGGCGTTTCGCAAGCAACTGCTATGGGACGCTGTCGGGCGCGCACCCGAGGAACAGCGTCCTGCACTGGAGTTAATATTAAAACAGATCGATGCGGCCCGCGAAGCTGCATCCAACCCGATCGAATCGATGATGCTTGCTTTCAAGATGATGCAGCAATCATTGATTCAACTGAGATGCGGGTGGGAAAAAGCGCAGTATGCATTGGCGGAATTGCAGACTGTGCTGATTATCGAACGGCTACGAAAACATGATCCTTGATAAAGCATGCGAATCATGCGCTCCAGGCGCCGCGTCCGCGGTCAATCGTTCTTGATAACGATACTTGGAAATTTGCTCGACATGTCTTTGGTTTTTTCCGCAACCTTGATTGCAACCTTGCGCGCAATAGCCATGTAAATCCGCGCCACCTGTCCCTCCGGATCGGCAACGACCGTCGGCTTACCCGAGTCGGTCTGTTCACGAATCGACATGGTCAGCGGCAACGCGCCCAGGAATTCAACACCGTACTCGCCGCACATTTTCTCTCCGCCGCCTTGCCCGAAAATCGGTTCTGCATGTCCGCAGTTGGAGCAGATGTGCATGCTCATGTTTTCGACGATGCCGAGAATCGGAATGCCGACTTTTTCAAACATCTTCAGGCCCTTGCGCGCATCCAGCAATGCAATATCCTGCGGTGTGGTGACGATAACGGCACCTGTCACCGGAACCTTTTGCGATAAGGTCAGTTGAATGTCGCCGGTTCCCGGGGGCATGTCGACAATCAGATAATCAAGATCGCGCCAGTTGGTTTGCTCAAGCAACTGTTGCAATGCCTGGGTTACCATCGGGCCGCGCCAGACCATCGGCTCATCGGGATTGATCAGGAACCCGATACTGGAAACCTGCACACCATGATTCTCCAAAGGCTCCATGGTCTTGCCGTCGGTAGTCTCCGGACGTCCGGTAATTCCCATCATCATCGGCTGCGACGGTCCATAAATATCTGCGTCCAGAATGCCGACTTGCGCTCCTTCCGCCGCCAGCGCCAGCGCAAGATTGACCGCGGTGGTCGATTTTCCGACGCCGCCTTTGCCGGACGCTACCGCGATAATATTCTTCACATTGGACAACAGCTTCACCCCGCGTTGCGCGGCATGAGCGACAATTTTGGAATATACGTTGACGTTGGCATCGGTGACGCCATCGACGCCGCGAATCGCCTTTGCCGCGCTATCCCGAATAAACTCGAACTGGCTCTTCGCCGGATAACCAAGTTCAATGTCGATGCTGACGGTGGAACCGTCCAGCCGAAAATTTTTTGCGGACTTGCTTGAGATCAAATCTTTCCCGGTGTTCGGGTCGATGACCTGCGCCAGCGCCGCCTTGACTGCTTCGTTAGTAATGCTCATTGCTTCTCCTGATCGATATGGCAATAAGTCTAAACCAAATTACAGTATGGCCACCTACTGATTTCCAGCGATTTCCTATCTTTTCTTCGATTCGGTTCTGATAGTGCGATAGGGATCCGGTTTTGCCATTGCCGCAGTCAGGATTACAATCCCTCTGTTTGTTATCGCGAGAGATTCTCCATGCTTATTTCATCTCTGATTCATCATGACAATTCAAATTGATCAGATTACCGGGTTAATTCTGGCGGGCGGCCGCGGATCGAGAATGGGCGAAGCGGACAAAGGTCTGCAATTGCTGAGAGGCATACCAATGGCGCTGCATGCGATCACGCGGCTCGCACCGCAAGTAAGCACGTTGACGATCAGCGCGAACCGGAATGTTGCTGCCTACGAAGCATTTGGAGTGCCTGTACGGCCTGATGAAGTGGGAAATTTTGCAGGGCCATTGGCGGGCTTGCAAACTGCATTGAGTTATTGCAGCACCGAGTATCTCGTCACCGCGCCATGCGACTCGCCATTTTTACCGCTTGATTTGGTGGCCGCACTCGGCAATGGCCTGAGCATGCAAAATGCGGATTTGGCATTTGCAGTCACCGGCATCAACGATATGGAGCAAATTCATCCGGTGTTCTGTCTGTTGAGAACCGCTTTGCTACCCGATCTAAACCGATATATTGGCGCTGGCGGTCGCAAAATCACTGCATGGCACGCGTCGCTGTGCGCGGCAAAAGTGCACTTTTCAAACGAAGACGCATTCCAAAATATCAATACGCTTGAAGACCTGCGCAAATTCGATAAAGACTGACCTTCAGACCTTACATTGTCAGTCGAACTGCGAAGTATAACGACTTGATACGGCCGGAGTGGACCCGGAAAATACGATAATAATTAACCAGACTGTCGAGAGTAGATCGGCGCTTCACTGACATAGACACCATCACAAAAGATTGGCGGTTGCCATTTGATGCAAGTCATCCGCATCAAATGTCGACACCGTCACAAAGACAAATTCCGCTCGTATGCTTCAAGCGAGGATCGGCTTCTTTTTACCGAAGAAGCTTTACTAAACTTTAATCGAGTTGCAGGTCGTGTTTTTGCGCGGGCGCAAGGAGTGATGCCAAAACAAAACAATATTGCTCATTTAATAATCGATTGGTATGACGCCATCGCCAAAGGATTCTGGCTGAAAAATCGAGAAGGAAATGAGCAAGCAAGTGCATTCAATTGAATGCACGATCATGGATGAGCTTGAGTAAAAAGGATATCAACGGCCCATGATAGCGCAACCACGCTGACCAGGATTTGACGGTACTCATTCGATAAGAGCGTGGCGCATCGTAAATGCGTTATTTGCGATTCCAGCGCGGCACTACCGCCGAGTATTCAGCAATATCCTTTTAGTGCTTTTCCCGGCGGACAGAACTTGCCTTGCACGCTGCGATACCCAACACTAATACCCCGATAGTCAGCATGGCTGCGAAATGAAGCCGGATCGTTGTTTACGGTGCATGATGCCGACAAACCGCTTAAAACGACCAACATCCCGATAATCTTCCACATAATTTCAGAATCAATGCCTGTAAGTAGTGCTTCTCAGTCGATATCGAATGCCCGAAAAGATACTTATGCAGGAAAACGGGACGCTATCGATCGACAAGCCAACCACCATATCCTCTATGCGGTATCCATCAATCATTTTTTCAATTGGTTACGTATTCTGTGCGGGGCATGTTGGCGTAATCTTAATTACGGCCGGAACAGAAAGCATTTCGAAAGAGATTAGCGCAATTAAAAGAAAAATTGCGGCGCGGGAATTTGATTAAGGCGGAATGAATGGTGTTATCGGATATCAATCCCGTCACACTTTTGATCACCCTTTACGGAGATACCGAATGTTCATTCGATATCCGTCTCCAGGCAATTCAGCTAGCGCTGATAGCCGCAATCGCTGGGTACAAATTTGGCCCCACCGATCGGTTGCCCATCCTTGCCTTTATACAGGTAAGAAATGGTTACACCATTTTTCAGAAAATTTTGCATCTCGGCACTATCGCATAACCGGTTTTTCAGTTGCGGTCTTGCCAGATTATGGAAGCTTTCGGCTTTGACATCATCACCATTCAAGGTAACAAGCGTGTAGTGGTAGATGAGGTGCCGGCCAGGTACGGCGCTGATGCTATCCAAACGTGTATCGCTATCGATGGCAATCGGCAACTTTCCATTCATTTGTGCACTCACCTTGGTTAGCACATTGTCCACCGTTGTCTCCGATTCGAGAGAACCCGATTTCCCCATCAATGCACCGAAAATGTTGCCGATTCCGGCAGCCTGCACAAACAAACTGACTGAAAAAAGAGAAACGAGGAGGATTGGTTTTAGCATTTGAACTCTCTGGTGGTGTATCGACTCATGCGTTTTCAAATAAGGAAAACAAACCGCGGTCTTCCTCGACCTTCCTCCATTCATACTGCATTGCACCGCTTGCACTTTTATCAATTTGCGATGTCTAACTATTTCTTACAGCATTCGACTTATTTTGACCTATCGCAAGTAAGCTCGTTTGTGAAGTAACAATTTACCGGTCAATCTTTTGATATCGGAATGGAAAGTCACAAAGGCACAAAAACAATATTAATCCGGAATAACTCTTTCAATAGCAAAATCCGGGAAATATTGCATTCAATTTATTTGACAAACATTCATTGATAAAAATCAAATCGACGAGTCTTAACGAGGAATTATGCGCCAAAGCTTATGTCCATAATTGAGAACAAGAAATCATTCTGCATCTAATTATTGAAAGCGAGGCATCATGACACAGCATACTCTCACCAGTCAGGAATCCTATAATCCGAACCATTTATTGGATGTATTGATTGAAAAGCTGAATCTTAAAAATGACGCGGCCTTGTGTCGGGCGCTCGAAGTCGCACCGCCGGTAATCAGTAAAATTCGGCATCGAAGCCTGCCCGTAGGCGCCTCTATGCTCATTCGCATGCATGAGGTCAGTCAAATGAGTGTACGCGAGTTACGTGATTTAATGGGTGACCGGAGGACAAAATACCGGTTGAGCAATGTACAGGGAAAACCAAAACCTGCAACGAGTTCATCTGGCGCAATCAACACCGCAAGTTAATTTGTCAAATCCGGTAAGTCAACTTGCGATTGTTTTGATCTACCGATAGAAACAGAAAATTCTATCGGCAACGAAAAGAGCCTGCGTGCAAGCAAGCCGCTTGCGATGGCGATTGCGGCTGCGGTCTCCGCTGCTTGATATTGAAAATCCTGGAACCAGTCCACCAGCATGGGGGCAGACATCGCTTTTGCGAAAACGTAACCTTGGACTTGGTCACAACCCATTTGTTCCGGAAGCCCAGCGTCGCCAGGCCCTCCATTCTTTCGGCAACAACCTGCAGATCGAATTTATGCGACAAATCGATCATCGGCTCCACTATCTGCCGACCGGCTATGGCGCTCGCCGTATGCTCGACGAAGGTTTTATCTATCTCAGTACTACTCAGTACTACAGTTGTAATTCGATGAATTTTCTAGGTTGCGGTGTGGTCCAGCGTCCTCCATTGAAGGCGGTTGGAGTAATGCGCAATGGACATCATAACGAAGCAATTTGTCGAACGCCCCGCGCAATGGATTGCGCAGCTGGCACGGCTGATACCGTCATATCACGCTGGCGATGGTCGCGCATGCGTATCTGGCCATCTGTTGAATTTTTTGATACCTTTTCAGGAATCGAATGAAGTCAGGTCTCGTTTGATGCAGATAACTGCTTTGCCGCAAGTAACGTATCGCGTTGTCTGATCGCTTCTACCAAGCGGTGCCGGTCTAGAACTCGCTGGGTCACGTTGGTGGCCATGCTCAGAATGCCGGATACCTGGCCGTCTATTTCAAAAAGCGGCTGATAAACAATGTCGAAATATCCTTCTGCTATTTCATTGTTCTTGTCGTGGTAAAAGCGGACGGGCATTTCCTTGCCTTCGTATGGCGTTCCAGTTTCAAAGACGCGGTCCAGAATTTCAAAATAACCTTGGCCTTCAAGTTCCGGCAAAGCGAGCCGCAATGACAATCCCTCTATATTGCGGCCGGGGAAAAGCAGGCGGGAGCGCGCGTTGACCATTTCTACCCGATGTTCCCTGCCGCGCGTAATTCGAATCGCGACCGGCGCATTTTCGAGAATGCTGCGGACTTCCGCCAGTATCGCCTGGTTACGTACCGTTCGAACCCGATCGGTTATATCTTGGCTGTACAAAATCAATCCGCACTCCAGCGGAACCGCGCGGATGCTATGCCATGCATACAGTTTTGGAAGAAATTGCTCGAATCTGACCACGCTCCTTTTTTCCATTGCCCGCCTAAGAGCCACTTCCGCCGGAGTGTTCAGCAAATCCGGAAAAAGTTGCCAATGGCTTTGATCGAGCAGCTCCACGGACTTGCGGCGCAGCAGCAGTTCCGCGTTGTAATTCACAAACGAATATTTCCAGTCTTGGTCAAGTACCGTTATCGCTTCTGAAGAATTTTCTGCGATGAATTTGAAATTCAAGTTCATGATATCCATGCTGCTTCTTTCAGAAAAAATCTTCACGCTGGCCTGACTCATTTGGTGTTTTCAGGAATTCCACAAGTTCCCCGGGAAGCTACCTCTATAAAAACTCCATGTCAATCGAGCGTCATGTTTATAAATGAGACTCTACGCCATGCATGGATTGAACGTCAGGCAGACCGGGAACATGGCGCGTTGACGCCAGCAGAAAAAGTCATCAGACACGACGGCTCATTTCCCTGAAATAGTTCTTAACCCCCTCCCCTCATCGTTCTTGGCAGCCACATCACCAATTGCGGGAAAAAATATACCAGCATCACCGCAACCAAGATCAATAAAAACATTGGCAGCGCGACTTTCGCGATCCACGGAATCTGGCGTTTCGTCATGCCCTGCAGCACGAACAGGTTGAATCCGACAGGTGGCGTGATTTGCGCCAGCTCGACCACCAGCACTACGAAAATGCCGAACCAGATCAGGTCTATCCCGGCTTTCTCAACAGTCGGAAGAATCACGCCCATGGTCAGCACCACCATCGAAATACCATCCAGGAAGCAGCCGAGAATAATGAAAAACACTGCCAGCGCGGCGAGCAGCATAAAGGTCGACAGGCCCAGTGAGCCTATCCATTCCGCCAAATGGCGCGGCAAACCGATATACCCCATTGCAAGCGTCAGGAATTGCGCGCCGCTGAGGATCAGCGCGATCATGCAAAACAGGCGGGTGGCTCCCATCAGGCTATCCATGAAGGTATGCAAGTTCAGCGATCCTTGTACAGCGGAAAGGAGCAACGCACCGATCACGCCGACTGCGGCAGCCTCGGTCGGTGTCACCCAAGGGGAATACACTGCGCCCAGGACGACCGCGATCAGCAGTGCCACTTGAACCAGGTGGCGCGATGCATAAAGTTTTTCCCTGAAGCTGAGCAATTCGGTCGCGGGCGGTATCGCATTCGGATGCATGAGTGCCCAGATCACGATGTAGCCGGAAAACAGCGCTGCCAGCAAGAGACCGGGAATGACGCCGGCGATGAACAATTGCGCGATCGAGACATTGGCCGATACGCCATACACGATCATGATGATCGACGGCGGGATCAACAGGCCGAGCGTGCCGGCACCGGCCAGCGTGCCGATAATCTTGTCTTCAGGATAGCCGCGCCTGGTCAGTTCGGGTATCGTCATTTTGCCGATCGTGGCGCAGGTTGCAGCCGATGAACCGGACACCGCGGCAAAAATCGCGCAGCCGATGACGTTTGTGTGCAGCAGGCGTCCGGGCACGCGCTCCAGCCACGGCGCCAGCCCCTTGAACATATCTTCCGACAAACGCGTGCGAAACAGTATCTCGCCCATCCAGATGAAGAGCGGCAGCGCAGTCAAGGTCCACGACGATGACGCACCCCAGATGGTGACCGCCATCGCATCTCCCGCGGGCCGCGCTGAAAACAGCTCCATGCCGATCCACGCAACACCCGATAACGCCAGCCCGATCCAGACGCCCGAGCCAAGGATGGCGAACAGCGCGGCAATCAACAAGAAAGTAATCAGCAGATCCATGTGCGGCCTTGTTCCGATTCGCGTTTTTATTCGTTATGCGGTGCATCATCCGCATTGCCGGCCGCGCGCCGGCCGCGTAGCTCCAGAACGAATTCATCGATGAATGCGATAAACAACACGATCGCGCCCACTCCCATGGCGATCTGCGGAATCCATAACGGCGTCGCGTCGTTGCCGGTCGAGATGTCGTGAAATTCCCAGGACTGATAGGCCAGTTTTATCGAGTAGAACGCAAAGGCGCCGGCCAATATGCTTGCGGCAAACAAGGACCATATTTCCAGTTTGCGCCGGGAGCGAACGGATACCGCTTGCAGGATCAGCGAAACACGAATGTGCTCGCCGCGCTTCAAGGTGTGCGCCAGCGCAAGGAAGCCGCATGCCGCCATTGCATAACCGGCATACATGTCGGTGCCGCGCCAGCCCAGCGCCAACACGCGATCGGCGATGCCCGCGACCACCATCAGCAGCGTGCCGACCATGAAAAAAGCTGCGGCATAGCCTGCAGCGTTGTACAGCTTGTCAAGAAACACACGCATGGAAATCCGTGGATGAATTTATTTGCCGAGACAACGACAATCGCCGGCCGACGGGGCGGCCCGATTGGCTATGATGCGAAGCGGACCGCCATCCTGATACGGCAGCTTTATTTTTTGCCGTAAGCGCTGACAATCGCCTGCCCCTCGGGACCGGCCTTTTTCACCCAATCCGTCAGCATCGTATTGCCTACCTCCTTGAGATCCGCCTGCAGTTTCGCTGACGGTTTGTGGATGCTCATGCCCTTTTCCTTGAGCGCATCGAGATACCATTGATTCTTTTCCTGCGACACTTTCCAACCGCGGGTTTCCGCCGCTTCGGCTGCCTTCAGCAATGCAGACTGGGCCGGCTTGTCGAGCGAGTCGAATGCCTTCTTGTTGACGATGATTGCATTTTTCGGAAGCCATGCTTGCGTGTCGTAAAAATTCTTGATGTGTTCATATACTTTCGAGTCATAGCCGGTCGAGCCCGATGTCATGAAGGCCTCGACCACGCCGGTCGCCAGCGCCTGCGACAGTTCGGATGCCTGGACGGTCACCGGCTGCGCGCCGACCAGTTCCGCGATTCTGCTCGTCGATGGACTGTACGCACGCCACTTCATGCCCTTCATGTCGGCCGCGGAATCGATCGGCTTTTTCGAGTAAATGCCTTGCGGCGGCCAGGCGACGGCATACAGCATCATCATGCCCTGCTTTGCCAGCAGATCGTTCTGCGCCTTTTTTGACGCTTTGTACAGCTTCATCGAATCCGCATAAGACGTGGCAAGGAAAGGGATGCCATCCACGCCGTACAGCGGATTTTCGTTTTCATAGTTCACCAGCAGGATTTCGCCGATCTGCGCCTGTCCGCCCTGCACGGCACGTTTGATTTCAGGCGCCTTGAACAGCGATGCGTTGGAATGCACGGTGATTTTAAGCTTGCCGCCGGTCGCTTTATCGACATCGTCCGCAAACTGCTGGACGTTTTCGGTATGGAAGTTGTTGGCGGGATAAGCGGTCGGCATGTCCCATTTGGTTTGGGTTTGGGCCTGGGCGACAACGGCAATGCCAAGGGCGGATAGAGCAACTGCAAGCTGACTCAAACGCATGATGATCCTCTCGAAATGAACGTCATGTTGAAAGTGCTACGTCGTGGCCATAGAGTAGTGCCAAACATTGCTTTTCTCAAGAGAAACGCACAATGAGGCTGCCATGTGTCAAAGCGGCGCTCTCGCATATTCCCGCCATCCCCGTTATGATTTCACGTCGAACCCTGTTATGCGTGCGGCAATTTCATCCGCCATCCCCACCATTACCTGACCAAGTGAGCCCTTATGCAACGTTGGCAATTCTGGATCGATCGAGGCGGCACTTTTACCGATATTGTCGCGAAGCGGCCGAATGGGACGCTGATCACGCATAAGCTTTTATCCGAAAATCCGGAGCAGTACCGGGATGCCGCAGTCGCCGGCATCCGGCATTTGCTTGGCCTGCAGCAAGGTGAGCGGATCGCCATGGAACTCGTGGAATCGGTCAAGATGGGCACCACGGTCGCGACCAATGCGCTGCTTGAGCGCAAAGGTGAGCCGACCGTACTGGCGATCACCAGCGGCTTCCGCGATGCGCTGCGGATCGCTTATCAGAACCGGCCGCGCCTGTTCGACCGGAATATCGTCCTGCCGCAGTTACTCTATCGCCAGGTGGTCGAGATCGACGAACGCGTCGGCGCACACGGAGATATCGTTCAACCGCTCGATGAAGTGAAAACCCGGGTGGCGCTGCGCGCCGCATACGACAACGGTTATCGCGGGATAGCCATCGTCCTGATGCATGGCTATCGCTACACCCAGCATGAGGCTGAAGTCGAGCGCATTGCCTGCGACATCGGCTTCACGCAGATTTCGGTGTCGCACAAAACCAGCCCGATGATGAAGCTGATTTCGCGCGGCGACACCACGGTGGTCGATGCCTACCTGTCGCCGATCCTGCGGCGCTATGTGGACCAGGTGGCGCAGGAGATGCCGGGAGTGAATCTGCAATTCATGCAATCGAACGGCGGCCTGACCGACGCTCATACTTTTCACGGCAAGGACTCGATCCTGTCCGGACCGGCAGGCGGCATCGTCGGCATGGTACGGACCAGCCAGCTCGCCGGGTTCGACAAGGTGATCGGCTTCGATATGGGCGGGACCTCGACCGACGTGTCGCATTACGCCGGAGAATTCGAACGCGTCTTCGAAACTCAGGTGGCAGGGGTGCGCATGCGCGCGCCGATGATGAGCATCCATACCGTCGCCGCGGGCGGCGGCTCGATCCTGCATTTCGATGGCGCGCGCTATCGGGTCGGCCCTGACAGCGCCGGCGCCAATCCGGGCCCGGCAAGTTATCGCCGTGGCGGTCCGTTGACCGTGACCGACTGCAATGTCATGCTGGGCAAGATCCAGCCGGCTTATTTTCCAAAAGTATTCGGCACCAACGCCGATCAGGAACTCGACCGCGAAGCGGCGGTACGAGCGTTTGCCGACATGGCGGCGGAGATTGAGCGCGCCACCGGAAAGAAGTCGCTCCCGGAAGAAATCGCCGAGGGGTTCATCGACATTGCCGTGGGCAACATGACCAATGCGATCAAACAGATCTCGGTACAGCGCGGCCACGACGTGATGGAATATGTGCTGGCCACGTTCGGCGGCGCCGGCGGCCAGCATGCCTGCCTGGTTGCGGATGCGCTCGGCATGACCAAGGTATTCGCCCATCCGCTGGGCGGCGTGTTATCCGCCTATGGCATGGGACTAGCCGATCAAACCGCAATGCGCGAAGCGGCAATGGAAATCCGGCTCGATGATGCGGCGCTGCCGAACATTCAATCGAAGCTGGAACAGCTCGCAGTCGAAGCACAGCAGGAATTGATCGCCCAGGAAGTTCCTCGCGCCCGCGTGCGCGACATCCGGCGCGTGCATCTGCGTTATGAAGGAACGGATTCCGCGCTGATCGTCCTGTTCGGCAACGTTGCAAGCATGCAGACCCAATTCGAAGATGCATACAAGAAACGCTTTTCCTTTCTGATGCCCGGCAAAGCATTGATCGTGGAAGCGGTATCGGTCGAAGCAATCGGACCATCCGATGCGCCGCAGGAAGTCGCGCCGTCGCGGCCGTTGCGCAAAGTGTCTTTGCGCGCTGCCGAAACCGTGCGCATTTTCTCCCACGGCCAATGGCATGACACTGCACTCTACAAGCGCGAGGACACACGCCGGGGCGACATCATCAAGGGTCCCGCCATCATTGCCGAGGCCAATGCGACCACCATCGTCGAGCCCGGCTGGCAGGCCGAAGTCACGCCGCTGGATCACCTGGTCCTCACGCGTACCGAAGCGCGGCCGGAACGCCGTGCGATCGGAACCAGCGCCGACCCGGTGATGCTGGAAATTTTCAATAACCTGTTCATGTCGATCGCCGAGCAGATGGGGCTGCGGCTGCAAAATACCGCCTATTCAGTCAACATCAAGGAACGGCTCGATTTCAGCTGCGCGATCTTCGATGCGGCGGGAAACCTGATTGCGAACGCACCGCACATGCCGGTGCATCTCGGCTCGATGGGAGAAAGCATCAAGACCGTAATCCGCGAAAACAGCGGCGGGATGTTCCCCGGCGACGTCTTCATGCTGAACGATCCGTACCATGGCGGCACCCATCTGCCGGATGTCACGGTGATCACGCCGGTGTTCAACGATACCGGCACGGAAATTCTCTTTTACGTCGGCTCGCGCGGCCATCATGCCGACATCGGCGGCACCACGCCCGGCTCCATGCCTCCCGATTCGACCGTGGTCGAAGAAGAAGGCGTGCTGATCAATAATTTCAAGCTGGTCGCGGCGGGGCATTTCCGTGAAGCGGAAACGCGTGTGCTTCTGACGGGCGCCAAGTATCCCGCCCGAAATCCGGAACAGAACCTGGCCGACTTGCGCGCCCAGATCGCCGCCAATCAAAAAGGTGTCGAGGAGTTCGGCAAGATGGTCGCGCATTTCGGACTGAATGTGGTGCAGGCCTATATGCGGCATGTCCAGGACAATGCGGAGGAAGCGGTACGACGCGTTATCACCGCATTGAAAGACGGCGCATACGAATACCTGCTCGATAACGGCGCGGTGATCCGCGTCGCCATCCGCGTCAATCAGGCCGAGCGCAGCGCCGACATCGACTTCACCGGCACGTCGGCGCAGCTTGCCAACAACTTCAATGCACCGTCGGCGGTATGCATGGCTGCAGTGCTGTATGTGTTTCGCACCTTGGTCAACGACGATATTCCGCTCAATGCCGGCTGCTTGAAACCATTGAATGTCATCATTCCCGATGGATCCATGCTCAACCCGCACTATCCCGCTTCAGTGGTATCGGGCAACGTCGAAACCTCGACCTGCATTACCAATGCGCTGTACGGCGCCCTCGGCATCATGGCAGCCGCACAGGGGACGATGAACAATTTCACTTTCGGCAACGATCGCTATCAATACTATGAAACCGTCTCCGGCGGCTCCGGTGCGGGCGACGGGTTTGACGGCACGGATGTGGTACAGACCAACATGACCAACTCGCGCCTGACCGACCCCGAGGTATTGGAATTCCGGTTTCCGGTACGGCTCGAAAGTTATGAAATCCGACCCGCTTCAGGCGGCAAAGGGAAATGGCATGGCGGCAATGGCGGCATACGCAAGGTCCGCTTCCTGGAGCCGATGACCGCATCCATCTTGTCGAATAACCGGCTGCATGCACCGTTCGGCATGGCCGGCGGTAAGCCCGGCGCAACCGGCCGCAACAGCGTGGTCCGCGCCGATGGACGCGTGGACGAATTGCGGCACGTCGACAAGACGCAGATGCAGCCCGGTGACCTGTTCGTGATTGAAACGCCGGGCGGCGGCGGATATGGGCCGGCGAATACCGATGACAAAAGCCGGGAAATTAGCGGCAGCGAAGCTGAAAAATAATCAGGAACGACTTTCGGATAACCACTTCCGATTGTTGTTTTTGCCAAAATAAATCAGCCTAACAGGCTGATTTCATAAGGTAAATCTGGCGGAGACGGTGGGAGTCGAACCCACGATACAGGTTTAAGCCCATATGCTTCCTTAGCAGGGAAGTGCCTTCGACCACTCGGCCACGTCTCCACACTTAAAGCGGACTTGAAAAGTCCGCCGCAGTAAAGTCCCGCATGATAACTTTTCGTGAGGACTTGGTCAATCAATGCTTGCCGTTTGATTGCCTTTGGTCAATCAGGATTTCTCAAGTCCGAACGCCTTATGCAATGCGCGCACGGCCAATTCCATGTATTTTTCATCGATCAAAACCGAAATCTTGATTTCGGATGTCGAGATCATCTGGATGTTGATCCCCTCTTCCGACAAGGTACGGAACATCTGCGACGCGATGCCCACGTGGCTGCGCATGCCGACACCGACTACCGACACTTTCGATACCTTCGCATCGCCCGCGATATTGCCCGAGCCGATATGAGCTTTCACCCGTGAGGCGAGCACTTCCATTGCCTTGGCATACTCACCGCGCGGCACGGTGAACGTAAAATCGGTTTTGCCGTCGACCGACTGATTTTGAATGATCATGTCGACTTCGACATTCGCATCTGAAATAGGGCCAAGAATCTGGTATGCGACACCGGGCTTGTCCGGTACCGACATGACGGTGATCTTCGCTTCGTCGCGGTTGAACGCGATGCCGGTGATGGTGGCTTGTTCCATGTTTGTATCTTCCTCGAACGAAATCAGGGTGCCGGAATTCGCTTCTTCTTCCAGCGGCATTAACGGGTCGGTCAGCGATGACAGCACGCGCGTCGGCATCCGGTAATTGCCGGCAAACTCGACCGAGCGGATCTGCAGCACTTTCGAGCCGAGCGATGCCATTTCAAGCATCTCTTCAAAGGTTACTGTCTTGAGCCGCCTTGCATCCGACACCACGCGCGGGTCGGTTGTGTAGACACCGTCGACGTCGGTGTAAATCAGGCACTCCTTGGCTTTCAGCGCGGCCGCTACCGCGACCGCCGACGTATCGGAGCCGCCACGTCCCAAAGTGGCAATATTGCCGTTTTCGTCCACGCCTTGAAAACCCGTGATGATCACGATCTTGCCTGCATCAAGATCCTTGCGGACCTTGACATCGTCGATCGAACGAATGCGCGCTTTGGTGAACGCCGAATCCGTGATAATCGGCACTTGCCATCCGGCATACGAAACGGCTTCCTTGCCGATTCCGTGCAAGGCCATTGACAGTAGCGCAACCGATACCTGCTCGCCGGTCGATGCAATCATGTCCAGTTCGCGCGGATCTGGCTGATCCGTTACTTCTCTCGCCAGGCCGATCAAGCGATTGGTTTCGCCGGACATTGCCGAAGGCACCACGACAATCTGGTAGCCTGCGTCATGCCATTTTGCGACACGCTTGGCGACATTCTTGATGCGTTCGGTCGACCCCATTGAAGTGCCGCCGTATTTGTGAACGATTAAAGCCATTTTTGGGACGAGAATTGGCAAAATAAACCGCCGATTTTACATGGTGCAATGCAAAATTACAAGATTGGCGACTAGGCGCTTTCCCAATGCAAGGCCACGCTTTCCCCTTGCGTCGTATGACGCACATCCATGCCGAGGCCGGCTGCAAACACCAGATTGTCATCGACATAGAGCAGCGGAAGCCACGCGCGCCGCCAGGACGCGATCAGCGACTCCTGAAACAGATGTTTCAAACTTTTTGAAGGGCGATTAGCAGCCAGCTTGAGCCGCTCCTGACCCGCTCGCGGCCGCAGGGTCAACCGGCCGCTGCGAAGTTTTTCGGCATTCAGCCCCGGACCGTCTGTTTTCTCGAACACCAGCCTGCCGGACCATTGCGGCAACGCCAGTTCCGGCTCTCCATGCCACTCCAGAAGAGTCGGCTCGATTGGCGGCACACCCTGGTTCGGATGCAATTCAAGACGATTATCGATGCGATGCAATCTTGCCGATCCGAAGTCGAAGAAAGGATGCTTGTCGGATGCCGCGCTCAGCATTTGTGCGCGAATTTCATTGAGCCGGGCCGTGCTCGGCAATTGCGCGCCATGCTTGTAAAACCAATGCCGCAGCAGATTATCGAGCCGCTCCACGGTCAAGCCGCGCATCTTTACCAGATCCAGCGTGTCCGCATGGTGCTCCGACTTGCACGCTTCATAATCGATCACTGCCAGTTCGGATAGCAACGATTGGGCCGTCTGGGCATGCAACGCGGTACGGGAAACGAGTCCTGAAAAGCCGGGGAAATGAGTTTCGATAACCGGGGCGATATTGTGCCGGAAGGCATTGCGTCGATACCGGACATCCGTGTTGGATTCATCGCTGACATAAGGCAACTCAAAATCCAGCACCGCCTTTTCCAGCTCCCCTCTCGACATATCGAGCAAGGGGCGGCCCAACGCAACGCCCGATCCCAGCAATTCGTGCTGCGCCTGAAAGGCAGGCATACCGGACAATCCCGGCAAGCCGGCGCCGCGCATCAACTGCAATACAACCGTTTCCGCCTGATCATCCCGATGATGCGCCGTCAGCAAAAGCGCTACTTCTTTGCCGCGGCACAGATTGCCCAACGCGTTATACCGCGCAATCCGCGCGGCTTCTTCCACGCCACGTTTTTCGGCATCGCAGATCAGCACATTGGATACGTCGAATGGCACGCCGTATCGATCCGATTGAATCCGGCAGTGATCTACCCAGGCGTCGGCATTGCCGCTCAATCCATGGTGGACATGAAAAGCGTGAAGCGGCAAGGCATGAGCGTCCGCGTACCAACTTGCCAGATGAAGCAGGACCGTGGAATCCAGACCGCCGCTATACGCAACGGCAATCGCCGGACGACTGTCAGCCGCAGAAACACAAACGCGCGCCAGGAAGGTCCCGATCGCGCGTTCGAATGCCTGCTGCATCTCGGCCGGATTATTCGGGCTGCAGGATTTCCTTGAATTTGCCATAGCTCATCAGTTTTTCGTGCCGTGCCGCTAGCAGTTCCTTGGTTTTCATTCCGTGGAACTGGCGTAATGTATCGGCCAACGCACGCTTCAGCAAAGAGGCCATCTGTTTCGGATCGCGATGCGCACCGCCGAGCGGTTCGTTGACGATCTTGTCGATAAGATTCAGCGCTTTCAAGCGGTGCGCGGTCAACCCGAGCGCCTCCGCCGCGTCCGAAGCCCGTTCCGAGGTCTTCCACAAAATCGAAGCACAGCCTTCCGGCGAGATCACCGAATAGGTTGCGTATTGCAGCATCAATACCGCATCCCCGACCGCAATCGCAAGCGCACCGCCTGAGCCGCCTTCGCCGATGATCGTGGCGATCAACGGCACTTTCAGTTCCGCCATTACGTACAGGTTATGCCCGATCGCCTCGGATTGCCCGCGCTCTTCCGCATCGATTCCCGGAAAAGCGCCCGGTGTATCGACAAACGTGAAAACCGGCAAGCCGAATTTTTCCGCCAGCTTCATCAGGCGCATTGCCTTGCGATAACCTTCCGGCTTTGGCATGCCGAAATTGCGCAAGCCGCGTTCCTTGGTATCGCGCCCTTTCTGGTGGCCGATCACCATGCAGGCCTGGCCGTTGAAGCGAGCCAGGCCGCCGACGATCGACAGATCGTCCGCGTAACTGCGATCGCCGTGCAACTCGTGAAAGTCGGTAAAGATTTCGTTCACGTAATCCATCGTGTACGGGCGCTGCGGATGCCGCGCGATCTGCGATACCTGCCACGGAGTCAGCTTTGCGTAAATATCCTTGGTCAACTGCTGGCTCTTCTTCGACAGGCGATCGATCTCTTCCGAAATATCAACCGCCGAATCGTCCTGCACAAAGCGCAATTCGTCGATTTTCGAATCGAGTTCTGCGATCGGCTGCTCAAAATTGAGAAATGTGATTTTCGTCACCATACCTCCTTCCAATTCAACGCGAGGTTATATATCGATAAAATTCAGCGTTCAGTATTCTACCGGTACCGGGTCCAGGCTACGCCATAAATACCAGGTCGCCACGGTGCGCCATGGCTCCCAATTTGCCGCAACTTCACGTGCGTCGCTGCGTGAAACCGGTTCGCCGGAAAAATAATTGAGGCTGATGCCTTTCATCAGCCCAAGGTCATCCAGCGGAAAAATATTGGGCCGGCGCAGATTAAATATCAAAAACATTTCCGCCGTCCAGCGACCGATTCCGCGAATCTGGATCAACTCTGCAATAATATCTTCGTCTTCCATTTCCGCCCACTTGTCCGCGTGCACGCGCTTGCCCTTGAAGTGGCCGGCCAGATCAAGAACATATTCCGCCTTGCGCTTGGACAGACCGCACGCCGCAAGCTTTTCAGTGCCCGCCTTCAACACTTGCAGCGGAGTACATTTTGGACAAACCAGCAATACCCTTTGCCAGACTGCCTCGGCTGCCCTGACCGAAATCTGTTGCCCGACGATGGAACGCGCCAGAGTCGTGAATGGTTCGCCGCGCCCAACCAGGTGCAAGTCGCCGAACTGCGGAATCAGCTTGCGCATGATACGGTCGCGCTTCATCAATTCGAGCTTGGCATCTTCCCAGTAGGCGGGAACGCAAACCTGCATATCGATCTGCAATACAGCATCCATACTGTCTATGCCCTCCGCCAGTGAGTCATGCCGCCAGGCTTGTCTTCCAGAATAATACCGGCACCGAGCAATTCATTGCGAATACGGTCGGCTTCGGAAAAATTCTTGTGTCGTTTGGCGACGGCTCTTTCTTCGATCTTCGTTTCGATTATTTCGTCGGTAAAGCCGCCGGTTTCATTTGCGGGTCCGGCATGCAGGAACTCCAGCGGACTGCGCTGCAGCAGTCCGATCACACCGGCAAGCATGGTCAACTGCCGCGCCAGCATCGGCGATCCGGTTTTATTGATTTCATTGGCGAGATCGAACAGCACGGCAATCGCAATCGGCGTATTGAAATCATCGTTCATCGCAGCCGCAAAACGCACCGCATGCGACTCTGTCCAATCCAGTTCCCGGTCCTCCGGAGTGACCTCTTTCAGCGCGGTATAAAGGCGTGTCAATGCGCCTTTGGCATCATCCAGGTGCACATCGGAATAATTGAGCGGACTACGATAGTGCGCTCGCAGAATGAAGAAACGCACGACTTCCGGATCATACTTCTGCAATACCTCGCGAATGGTAAAGAAATTACCAAGCGACTTGGACATTTTTTCATCGTCAACACGGATAAAGCCGTTGTGCATCCAATAGTTGACGAAAGGATGCTGAAGCGCACCTTCCGACTGGGCTATTTCATTCTCGTGATGAGGAAACTGCAGGTCAGCTCCGCCGCCATGAATATCGAATTGCTCGCCGAGCAACTCGCAAGCCATTGCCGAGCATTCGATATGCCAGCCGGGGCGGCCTTTGCCCCACTGCGAATCCCATTTTACTTCGTCCGGTTCGGTGTCCTTGGCCGCCTTCCAAAGAACAAAATCCAGTGGATCGCGCTTGCCGCTATTGACATCCACCCGCTCGCCCGCGCGCAAATCGTCGAGCGACTTGCCCGACAGTTTTCCGTATCCGGCAAAGTCGCGCACCGAATAATTGACATCGCCGTCGGCAGCCTTGTAGGCCAGACCTCGTCGCTCCAGAGTCTCTATCAGGCCTAGCATCTGCGGCACATATTGCGTGGCGCGCGGCTCGTGATCCGGCTTCGCGACACCCAAGGCTGCGGCATCCTGATCCATTGCGGCGATGAAGCGCTGCGTCAACTGCGAGATCGTTTCACGGTTTTCGACGGCACGCTTGATGATCTTGTCGTCGATGTCGGTGATATTGCGCACATAGGTCACATCGAAGCCGGATGCGCGAAACCAGCGTTGCACCATGTCGAACACCACCATGACGCGCGCATGTCCAAGGTGGCAATAGTCGTACACCGTCATGCCGCATACATACATGCGAACCTTGCCGGGCTGAATCGGGGTAAATGACTGTTTCGCGCGCGCGAGCGTGTTGTAGATTTTCAGGGCACTCATGGGCGGTTATCCGTTCCGGCAAGCAGGTTGTCGCGTAATTTTTATTTCAATGCGCATGAGTGTCGTCAATCATTGCGCAAACCAAACGCGACAAGGTCGCCGAAAACCTTTTGTGATGCGTATTTTGATAAAATGCTTGCTTTCGCGGCAGTATAACATTGATGAAAAGCCGAATCTGTCCGGGTTGACATGAATGTTGCATGCGATGTGCCTGCCCGGAAAAAGTATACGATTATTTCCCGATGAAAATTGCTTCACATGGCAATACCGAAGCTTCAATGCCACATCGTTAATTACCGAAACACATCGAGAAATAATTATTTTCAAACCGAATCACTTTCCCAACGATTGATAATCAAGGAAACAATAATGCACTTTTCACGACGTTACTTTTTAAGCTTGCTGGCGGCCGCCTTATTAACAGGCCCGATTCAAACTGCGAGTGCGGCCGATGCCCCTCGTGTTTCCTTGAAAACCAGCATGGGTGAAATCGTGCTTGAGCTGTACCCTGAAAAAGCGCCGAAGAGTGTGGAAAATTTTCTTCAGTACGTCAAAAGCGGTCACTACAAAGGAACGATTTTTCATCGCGTAATCGACGGATTCATGATCCAAGGCGGTGGATATGGCAAGGACATGGCAGAAAAGCCGACCAGGGATCCAGTAGAGAATGAAGCCAAGAACGGGCTCAAGAATGAACCGTACACATTGGCAATGGCTCGCACTTCGGCACCGCATTCCGCATCCGCCCAGTTCTTCATCAACGTAAAGAACAACGGCTTTCTGGATTACCCCGGACAGGATGGCTGGGGCTATGCGGTATTCGGCAAGGTCATCAAAGGCATGGACGTTGTCGATAAGATCAAGGCCGTGCCAACCGGCCCCAATAATATTCCAAACAAACCGGTCACAATCGAATCGGCATCGGTCGTCAAATAAACATCCCCCTGTCTGCAGCACCGGACACACCAAACTTGTATAGAGGAATTTCATGGCTGTTATCCTGACCACCAACCACGGCAAAATCAAGCTCGAACTCGACGAGGAAAAGGCGCCGAAGACTGTAGAAAACTTTCTCGCGTATGTGCGGGCCGGGCATTACGACGGCACGATCTTCCATCGTGTCATTGACGGATTCATGATTCAGGGCGGCGGTTTCGAACCCGGCATGAAACAAAAACCGACCAACGACACCATCGAAAACGAAGCCAAGAACGGCCTGAAGAACGCACCTTATACGGTAGCGATGGCGCGCACTTCGGATCCACACTCCGCTTCGGCGCAGTTCTTCATCAACATCAACAACAATAGTTTTCTCGACTTTCCCGGACAGGACGGCTGGGGTTACTGCGTATTCGGCAAAGTGGTCGAAGGCGCCGAAGTCGTGGACAAGATCAAGTCGGTGAAAACCACTCGTAGCGGAATGTTCGCCGACGTGCCGGTCGATAACATCGTGATCGAATCGGCGGAAATTGTATAGGCAATCGCTCTTTGCCTATCTGCGCCATGCATAATCAGCGGCCGACGAAGCGGACTTCATCGACGACAGCACAGCGCGCCCCGGAGGCGATTTTTGTTTCAGATATTCATCTGACGGAATCCATCCCGCGTACGACGCAAATGTTCTTTGCGTTCTTGCGTGGACAGGCATTGCAGGCCCGGCAATTGTTCTTGCTTGGAGATCTGTTTGAATACTGGGCGGGCGACGATGACATTGCAACGCCGTTTAATCGGCGCGTGGCGGAGGCACTGCGTCAGGTTACCGACGCAGGTGTCGCATTGTTCTGGATTGCCGGCAATCGCGATTTCCTGATCGGCGAAAAGTTCGCCCATGCAACGGGTGCCATGCTTTTGCCGGACCCGTTTATCGCTACAATCGGCGGTCGGCAAGTTGCGCTGAGTCACGGCGATGCGCAGTGCACGGACGACACAGCCTATATGGCTTTTCGCAGCCAGGTGAGAGAGCCGCGCTGGCAACAATCTTTTCTTGCGCAGCCGCTCGCACAGCGAAAAAAAATCATCGAGGGGATGCGCACCCAAAGTCAGGATGCGCAACGCGACAAGCCGGCCGATATCATGGATGTGAATGCCGAAGCAATTGCGTCACTTTTCGATGCGACAGGGACATCGCTGATGATTCATGGTCATACCCACAGGCCCGCGCGGCATGAGCACCATAACGGCGAAGAAAAGCGGGTCAGGTATGTATTGCCGGACTGGGACTGCGATGTTGTACCCGAGCGAGGCGGCTGGATATCGATGTATGCCGATGGCACAATCAAGCGCTTTCAAGTCGACGGGACTGAAACCAATTAAACGAAGACCTGGAAAATGCGCCGGTTATCTACGCGCGCAAGGCGCTATTCGACCAGCTTGTTTAACTGTGCCGGATCGAAGCTTTCCAGGTCCGGCAAGGTTTCGCAGATGATTCCTGCTGATTTCAACGCTGCGATGATCTTGATGATCTGATGTTCCTGGGTAGCGGCATTGTCAATCAGCCCGTGCAGCGCTTTCGATAACGGATCGTCGCCGTTCGGTGTGATCCCATAGGCGGAAAACATGCGCGCCGCGGCTTCTTCCCTGAAACTATTGGCTTCTTTCTGAATAATTCGTGCGGGAATACCAACGGCCGTTGCTCCCGCCGGCACTTCCTTGATCACTACCGCATTCGATCCGATCTTGGCGCCCTCTCCAATCGTAAATCCGCCCAAAATTTTTGCACCGGCGCTGACGATGACGCCGCGCTCCAGCGTCGGATGCCGCTTGGCCCTGTTCAGTGAGGTGCCGCCCAGCGTGACGCCTTGGTAAATGGTGCAGTCATCACCCACCTCAGCGGTTTCACCGATCACCACTCCGTAACCGTGATCGATGAATACGCGTCGACCGATCTTCGCTCCTGGATGAATTTCAATGCCGGTCAGGCCGCGTGCAATGTGCGAAATAAAGCGGCCCAGCCACTTCATTCCGCGCAGCCACCACCAGCGCGCCCAGCGATGCATGACAATCGCATGCAGACCCGGGTAGCACGTCAGAACTTCCCAAACCGAACGGGCGGCCGGGTCGCGCTCCATGATGCTGGCGATATCTTCGCGTAGACGGTTAAACATGAGATTGGCCGAAAATTACTTGAACGTGTAATGTTAGCCTGTTCGGAAACCCTTTGCTTGGGTAACACCGTTCAACAAGCGCTTCTCATATCGAAATTGAATGTCTTTTTTTGATATTCGAGAGCGTTCAGGTCTTTGCGATGCGCTGTCGGCGCGCCTCGTACAGGCAGACTCCGGACGCAACCGACACGTTCAGGCTTTCTACCGAACCGAACATTGGAACGCTTACCAGAATGTCGCAGGTCTCACGCGTCAAGCGGCGCATGCCCTCGCCTTCCGATCCCATCACGATCGCGGCCGCCCCGGAAAAATCAGCCTCATACAGGTCTTTTTCCGCATCCTCGGTGGTGCCGATCAGCCAGATATCGCGCTCCTTGAGTTCGCGCATGGTACGGGCCAGATTGGTGACCGTAATATAAGGAACGGTTTCCGCCGCGCCGCTGGCAACCTTTGCCGCAGTCGCATTCAGGCCGACCGCGCGGTCTTTCGGCGCAATCACCGCATGTGCCCCGGCACCATCGGCAACCCGCAGACAGGCACCCAGATTGTGAGGATCGGTTATTCCGTCAAGTATCAGCAGCAATGGCGGTCCGACGATTGCGTCGAGCAATTCATCCAGATTTCGCGCCAGCGAAAGCTCGCCCGCTTTTGCGACCACGCCCTGATGGCGCCGGGTTCCGACAATACTGTTAAGACGTTGGTCATCGGCCTGGATAATGCGCACATTGGCGGCCTGCGCGGCACGTATCAGCTCCTGCATGCGCCGATCGTGGCGGCCTGCATCGATATAGATCTCCTCGACCGTCGATGCTTCATGGCGCAAGCGCGCAGTGACGGCGTGAAAGCCGAAAATCATTTTGCTTTTCATTTTTATCGTTTCTTTTTACCCGGTTTTGCTTGTGTTTTGGCAGGACGCGATTTATCCGGCGATGGAACGGAACGTGATCGCTTTGCCTTGGCGGGTTTTCCGGCCACTGCAGTTTTTGAAGCGGAACCCGATTTTTTCTTTTTATCCCGCCCGGACTGTTCCGCATCAGCGCGGCGGGCCTCGTTCTTCAGTAAAGTCTTGATGCCCGGTTGGCTGACCAGTCTTAAATCAATCTTGCGCGCGTCCAGATCGACACGACTGACCTGCACCGTCACCCGATCCGTAAGTTGATAGCGCATTCCGGTGCGCTCGGCACGCAATTCATGGCGCGCTTCGTCGTATTGGAAATAATCCGCGCCCAATTCAGTGACATGCACCAATCCTTCTATGAACAAAGCATCGAGCTGCACAAAGATGCCGAATGTCGCGACACCGGAGATGGTGCCGGTAAATTCTTCACCAAGCTTGTCACGGATGAAATAACACTTGAGCCATGCCTCGACATCGCGCGAGGCTTCGTCAGCCCTGCGCTCATTGGCCGAACAATGGATACCGAGCGCTTCCCATATCGCGAGTTCGCCTTCATGCTTCTTCTTCCCTTTTGCCTTATCCTGCGCCTGCATCTTGCGTGCGGCAGGAGACAGCATCGTATTCAGCAAACTGGTGTCGATACTCTTCGGATCATAACGTTTGCCTTGCAGAATCGCCTTGATCGCACGATGGGTCAGCAAATCCGGGTAGCGGCGAATCGGGCTGGTGAAATGAGCATAGGCTTCGTAAGACAAACCGAAATGCCCGATGTTGTCGGGGCTGTAGACAGCTTGCTGCATTGAACGAAGCAGCATTGTCTGCAGCAGTACGGCATCAGGCCTGATCTTGATCTTCGGCATCAGTTCCGCATAGTCGGACGCGGACGGCGTATCGCCGCCACCCAGATGCAATCCCAGCTGTTTCAGGAAAGTCCGCAACTGGGTAAGTTTTTCCTTGGTCGGCCCGGCATGCACCCGGTATACGCCGGGATGCTTGTGACGCTCCAGCAGATCCGCCGCGCATACGTTGGCGGCGAGCATGCATTCCTCGATCAGCCTGTGTGCATCATTGCGGGTTCGCGGCAGGATCTGTTCGATCTTACCCACCGCATTGCATACGATATATGTCTCCGTGGTTTCGAAATCGATCGCACCTCGAGCCTGCCGGGCCTGCAGCAGTGCCTGGAACACTTCGTATAGATGCAACAGATGCGGCACCAGCCCCGGTCGTTTCGCCGCTTCCGTGCCTTTGGTGTTGGCCAATATGGTGGCCACTTCGGTATAGGTCAGGCGTGCAGCCGAATGAATGACTGCAGGGTAAAACTGATAAGCCTTGATCTCGCCCTTGGCTGTGATAACGGCATCGCACACCAGAGTCAATCGATCGACCGCAGGATTCAACGAGCAAAGTCCGTTTGACAGCTTCTCCGGCAGCATCGGTATCACGCGGCGCGGAAAATACACTGAAGTGCTGCGCTCAAGCGCATCGGCATCGATCGCATCGCCGGGTTTGACGTAATGGCTGACGTCGGCGATGGCGACAATCAGCCTGTATCCGATGCTGCGGCCGATCTTGATCGGCTCGCAATAAACCGCATCGTCGAAGTCGCGTGCATCTTCGCCATCGATCGTCACCATGGGTACATCGCGTAAATCAACCCGGTCCGCCAGGTCGGCGGGACGGACTTCGCCAGGCAGCTTGGCCGCCAGTTTTTTTGCCCCTTCGGAGAATTCATGGGGAACGCCATACTTGCGTACCGCAATCTCGATCTCCATTCCAGGATCATCGATGTCGCCCAATACCTCGACGATTCTGCCGACCGGCTGCGTGTATCGTGACGGCTGCTCGGTCAATTCCACGCTGACGACTTGTCCCGTTTTGGCTTTGCCGGGAGACCCGGCCAACAAGATGTCCTGGCCGATGCGTTTGTCTTCCGGCACGATAATCCAGGCGCCATTCTCGTTGAGCAAACGGCCGATCACATGGCTATTGGCTCTCGTGACAACTTCCACGATCGTACCTTCAGGACGTCCGCGCCGGTCGGTGCCGACAATACGAGCCTGTACACGATCGCCATGCAATACTTTTTGCATTTCCTTTTCGGGAAGAAATACATCGTCGCCGCCGTCATCTGGAATCAAAAAGCCGTAGCCGTCCCGATGACTGCTGACCCGCCCTTCGATAAAATTGGGCAGATGCGCCAACTGGTAATGCCCGGAACGATTCGGCTTGATCTGACCATCGCGCTCCATCGCATTAACGCGGCGCGTCAAGCCGTCCAGTTCGTCCGGATCGACGCCAAGCGCCATGGCCAGCGACGTAATGTCCTTCGGCTCGGTAGCGGTGCGCAAAATACCGAGAATTTCCTCGCGGCTAGGGATTGTGTAGGGAAATTGGCTCAAATGGGTGTTTCATTTAGGGTTAATCGGTATGAAGCTTAGTGTATCGGAGCTGAATTAAGTTTGCCGAAAACACTACGCCTTCAAGTGCATTCATTCACGGTTACGAATTGACTTCCGGACGTTTTACGCTATAATCGCTGTCTTTCGTAATGCCCACGTGGCGGAATTGGTAGACGCGCATGGTTCAGGTCCATGTGCCGCAAGGTGTGGGGGTTCGAGTCCCTCCGTGGGCACCAAGTTGCTAGAAAAACCCGTTGATTCGTCAACGGGTTTTTCTTTTTTGGGAGTGCGTTTCATGTCCGCCGTCCCGGTTTTCATGTCAATCAAACTGAATCTTCACTGCTTTCGTTTTTCTTCAATCGCACTGCCAACTGGTGCGGGCCCAAGCTGTCGTACTCTTCAAACGGCTGATGTATCCATGGATTGGCATCCAAATATTCCAGATAAAAATCCGGACGTACAGTCGAACACGCCTTGTACCAGATAACAGCCGTCTTCAGATCCGTCACGGCCGGGAAATGCGATCTCAAATGATCCTGTATCCCGGCTAGCGTGACACCCGAATCCACCAGGTCATCCACCAGTAAAATTTTTCCGGACAACGATCCCTTGGTCAGCGTAATATGCTTCGCGATGTCGAGATCGCCCTGCACGGTGCCGGCTTCTTCACGGTAGGAACTGACGGAAAGAATTGCCAGCGGTACATTAAAGATCCTGGAAAATACATCGCCCGGCCTCAGACCGCCGCGAGCCAGACACAACACCTGATCGAATTTCCAGCCGGACTCATGCACGCGCAATGCCAGTGTCTCGATCGCCCGGTGATATTCATCCCAACTCACCCAGAGATCCTTGTCGCTCGATACCGGCACTTCGGTTCCTTTAAGTTTGAATTATTCGAACGGGTGGCGCAGGACGATCGTTTCTTCCCGATCCGGACCGGTCGAAACCATATCCATAGGCACACCGACCAGCTCTTCGATGCGTTTAACGTAAGCGCGGGCGTTGGCCGGGAGTTTCGCCAATGACTTGGCGCCTACGGTCGTTTCTTTCCAACCCGGCATTTCTTCATAGATCGGTTCGCATCGAGCCGCGTCTTCCGCGCCGACCGGAAAGATATCGGTAGTTTTGCCATCGAGCTTGTACCCGGTACACAGCTTGAGCGATTCAAGGCCATCCAGTACGTCCAGCTTGGTCAGGCACATACCCGAGACGCCATTGATCTGCACCGAGCGCTTGAGCAGCGCCGCATCGAACCAGCCGCAGCGGCGCGCCCGACCCGTCACGGTACCGAACTCATGACCGACGCTGGCAAGGTGCTTGCCGACACCGCCATCTGTCGCCAGTTCGGACGGGAAAGGGCCCGAACCGACACGCGTCGTATACGCCTTGGTAATGCCGAGAATATAGTGCAGCATGTTCGGCCCGACGCCAGACCCGGCGGCGGCGTTGCCTGCAACACAATTGCTGGAGGTAACGAATGGATACGTGCCATGATCAACGTCGAGCAGACTGCCTTGCGCGCCTTCGAACAGCAGATTCCCGCCTGCCTTGTGTACCGCATACAAGGCGCTCGATACGTCCGTCACCATCGGCCTGATCCGCGGCACCGTGGAGAGTGCGTCATCCAGTGTCTTTTGATAATCGATCGCCTGCGACTTCAGATAATGCGTCAGCACGAAATTATGGTAATCGAGGTTCTCAAGCAGCTTCTCGGCGAGGCGTTTCTCGTTGAGAAGATCCGCAACCCGAATCGCACGGCGCGCGACCTTATCTTCGTATGCAGGACCGATACCTTTGCCGGTTGTTCCAAGTTTGGCGGCGCCCCGGGCTGTCTCGCGCGCGGCATCGAGCGCCGTGTGATACGGCAAGATCACCGGGCAAGCTTCCGATACTTTCAGACGTGATGCGACTTCGACGCCGTTGGCCTGCAGCTTGTCGATTTCACGCAGCAAATCGGGCACCGACAATACGACGCCATTACCGATGTAGCAGGCGACCCCGGCGCGCATGATGCCGGATGGAATCAATTGCAAAGCGGTCTTCTGGCCGCCGATTACCAGTGTATGGCCCGCGTTATGCCCGCCCTGAAAACGTACAACGCCTTGCGCATGATCCGTCAACCAGTCAACGATCTTGCCTTTTCCTTCGTCGCCCCATTGGGTACCGATGACAACGACGTTTCTTGCGGTTTTTTGTGACATGTCTAACTCAGCTTTTTCAAAATCCAGCTTCCATTTTCAAGCACGATCGCACGGTCGCAATCGAACTCATCCTGATCATTCTCGTGTCCCGGAAATTTCTGGACCACAATTTCACCTGCCTTGCGTAATTCAACTATCTTGGCGCGCAGCGCCGGTTCCCGTCCCCACGGAGCACGGATTGCACGCTTGCGCTCAGCGCCGGGCAACAGGCGGGCAAGCTCGCGCAGATCCATTGAAAAACCGGTAGCGGGCCGAGCCCGGCCAAACGCCTCGCCGACATGGTCGTACCGGCCTCCCCGCGCTACCGCATTTGGCAATCCGGGAACGTAAATCGAAAACATCGCGCCGCTTTCATACTGATAACCGCGCAAATCCGCCAGATCGATGGTTACACTTGCGTCGCCGGCCAAATCAACCAGCGACTCTACCTCGGCAAGTGCGCGGCTGATCCCCGGCCACTGCGGCAAATCCTTGCGAGCACGCGCTATCACTTTTACGTCGCCATACAGGCCGGGTAATGCCAACAACGCGGACCGGCTAACGGCATCGTAATCAGCGGTGATCGCCTGCAGCCCGGGCACATCCTTGGCGCGCAATAAAACGGTTAACTCCGACTCGTCTTTTTGCGCATGACTATCTTCGGCAAGGATCGCGCGCAATATGCCTACATGCGACAAATCCAGGCGCACTTGCGAAAAGCCCGCCAACGCCAGCGAAGCCAATGCGAGTTCCTGAATTTCGGCATCCGCTTCCAGGCCTGCGTGACCGTATATTTCGGCACCGATTTGCAAGGGTTCCCGGGTCGCATGCAGACCGGACGGCCTGGTATGCAGCACGCTGCCCGCGTAGCAAAGGCGGGTAACCGATTCACGATTCAACAGATGCGCGTCGATCCGTGCCACTTGCGTGGTCATGTCGGCACGCATACCCATGGTGCGGCCGGATAACTGATCGATCAGCTTGAACATGCGCAAATCGATATCCGGACCCGCTGCCGTCAAGGATTCCAGGTATTCCAGCAACGGCGGCATGACAAGTTCATAGCCGTAGAGCCGAAAATTATCCAGAATGGACCGGCGAAGCTCCTCGATCTTGCGTGCTTCAGAAGGCAAGACGTCGGCGATATTTTCAGGAAGAAGCCAATTAGGCATACGGAAGATGGACTGCGTCAAAAAAGGAATTGGACCGGCACGACAAGTATCGCAGATGGTTGCAGCGCTATTGTCATTGCATTGCCGCCACCTGAAATCGGGTACTGCGATCAAGCGTCCGCTGTCCCCGCTTCAGCAAAAAACGAAAATTGGCGCCATCACAGATGTGCACCAATTCGAATGCAAGGGGACGCGAATATTTCACAGTGCCTGAATTACTTCGCCTTCGCGCCGCTGACTGGCGGACTGCCTTTGAAATATCTGAAGAACTCGGAATTTGGATCAATAACCAGCATATCGTTACGATCCTTGAAGCTGGCGCGGTAAGCTTCAAGGCTGCGATAAAACTTGTAAAACTCCGGACTTTGACCGAAAGCCTGCGAATAAACCTGCGCCGCCTTGGCATCGCCATCGCCGCGAATGGTTTCCGCATCGCGGTAAGCCTCGGCAAGAATCACTGTGCGCTGCCTATCCGCATCCGCGCGAATTTTTTCCGATTCCGCAAAACCGGTTGACCGCAATTCATTCGCCACACGAGCACGCTCGGATTTCATCCGTTCATATACCGACGCATTGATCTGGTCCACGTAATCCACACGCTTCAAACGCACGTCGACGATGTCGACACCGATCTGCTTTGCTTCGTCGGATACTTTCTTGTTGACTGCGGCCATGACCGCACCACGCTCGCCCGAAATGACTTCGCGTACCGTACGCTTGGTGATTTCCTCATTCAGTGCCGCTTTTATTATTTGCGCCATCCGGTCCTGCATGCGGCGTTCATCTCCTCCGAAGCTGACAAAAAACAGTCTCGGCTCGGAGATTTTCCATTTCACGTAGGCGTCGACCAGAATGTTCTTTTTCTCCGCAGTGATGAAGCGATCCGCATCCGGCGTATCCAGAGTCAGAATGCGCTTGTCCATGAAAATCACGTTCTGGAACGGTGGCGGCAGCTTGAAATGCAGACCAGGTTCGCTGATCACCTTTTTCACTTCACCAAGCGCGAATACCACCGCATATTGGCGCTGATCGACCAGGAACAATGTTGACGACAGTATCAGCAGGCCAATCAACGCTGCAATCGAGTACGAAACAAGACGATTCATTATCTTGCCTCCCGCTCGCGTGAATCACGGCTTTCGCGCGTGCGAACGTCCCTCAGGCGTTGCGCATCCGAAGCTTGCGGAACATCAGCAGCCTGCGCCGCCGCGGCAGGCGGGTTCGATTGTGGGGCGCCCGCGTTGCCTGCCCCGGTTTGGGAAATCAGCTTGTCCAAAGGCAGATATAGCAAGTTGTTCCCGCTTTTCGTATCGATCATGACCTTGGTCGTGTTGGCAAAAATCTGTTGCATGGTTTCCAGATACAGGCGATCACGTGTGACTCCCGGCGCCTTTTGGTATTCGACCATCACTTGCTTGAACCGCGATGCCTCACCTTGCGCATTGGCGGTGATGCGTGAACGGTATCCTTCCGATTCTTGCATCAGGCGGGCAGCGGCGCCGCGTGCCTTCGGTATCACTTCGTTCGCATATGCCTGACCTTCATTTTTCTGACGTTCGCGATCCTGACCGGCCCTGACCGCATCGTCGAATGCCGCCTGTACCTGCTCGGGCGGCTGAACGCCCTGCATGGTGACCGCGCTGACCTGGGCTCCAGACTTATAACTATCGAGAATTTGCTGCATCAGTTGACTGGTGTCGAAAGCGACTTTCTCACGCCCTTCGTAAAGCACGAAATCCATTTTGCTTTTGCCGACCACTTCGCGAATAGAGGTCTCGGCGACTTGCTTGACCATCTCTTCCTGGCCGCGATTATTGAAGACCCAGTCAGCCGCGCTTTTCAACCGGTACTGTACGGCAAACTGGATATCGATGATATTTTCATCCTCTGTCAGCATCAGCGATTCTTTGGGCTGTTTGTTTCTGATGTTGCCCCGATAACCAACCTCGACGGTTCGAACCTGCGACACATTGACCGTCTCATGACTCTGTATCGGATAAGGCCAGCGCCAGTTAAAACCGGCAGGGGTTGATTGACTGTATTTTCCGAAGGTCATTACCACGCCGGTCTGACCTTCCTGAACGATAAAGAAACCGCTTACCAGCCACAGAAAAAGGATGACTACCGCAACCAGGCCCACGCCGATGCCGGCGCCTTTCATGTCGGGATTAAATCCGCCGCCGCCGGAGTCTCCACCGCCGCCGTTCTTATTGCCGAACAGCCGATTCAGGCGCTGATTAAAATCGCGCCACAGCTGATCGAGGTCGGGTGGGCCATCGTTTGGCTTCTTGCCGCCCTGGCCCTGACGTTGATCGTCGTTTTGAGAACCGCGGCCCCAGCGGGGATCGTTCAAAGAAAATTTCAATCCAAATTTTTTAATCAGGGAAGCAAGCATTCTATCGCGGTCCGGCTAAAGAGAAATAAGTTGGAATGCTAATTGGGGTTCGTAAAACAAATGCTGTCCGGCCCATCGGCCGGCATGCGATCAATAGCGCCAGTTGCCCGCGCTGCCGCATATTCCGCTATGGCCTGCCGAAGAAAATCCAAACCATCCCCAGCCTGAGCACTGATAAAAACCCGTCGAATTTTAGCATATTCGTCACGTTCAACGGCAGGATCTAGCCCGGCGGCATCAATCTTGTTCCAAATCAGAATCTGTGGAATATGATCGGCGCCGATTTCCTTGAGCACCATATTGACCTGCTCGATCTGTTCCATGCGTACCGGACTTGCCGCATCGACCACATGCAGCAGCAAATCCGCATGAATCGTTTCTTCCAGCGTTGCACGAAAAGCGGCGACCAACTGGTGCGGCAATTCGCGTATAAAGCCGACCGTATCCGAAATCACCGCATTTCCGGCCTCGCCGAGATAGATGCGGCGCGAGGTTGTGTCCAGCGTCGCAAACAACTGATCGGCCGCGTATGCCTGCGCCTTGGTCAGCGCATTGAATAACGTCGATTTACCCGCATTGGTATATCCGACCAGGGACACCGAAAAGGTATTGCTGCGCCCTCTGGCCCGTCTCTGCGTCGCCCGTTGCCGATGCAGTTTATCCAGCTTGGTCCGCAATGCCTTGACCCGGTCACCCAGCAAACGTCGATCCGTTTCAAGCTGCGTTTCGCCCGGTCCGCGCAAGCCGATACCGCCCTTTTGACGCTCAAGATGGGTCCATCCGCGGATCAATCGAGTTGCCAGATGCTGAAGCTGTGCAAGTTCAACCTGGATTTTCCCCTCGTGGCTTTTTGCGCGTTGAGCAAAAATGTCAAGTATGAGGCTGGTACGGTCGACTACGCGAACGTTCAGATGCCGTTCCAGGTTTCGCTGCTGTGCCGGGGACAATGCATGATTGAAAATTATGATGTCGGCTTGGTGCTCAACCGCCGCACGCGCAATTTCATCCGCTTTGCCGGAGCCGACGAAGAAGGCCGCATCAGGACTTGCACGCTTGCCCACAACAGTTGCAATTGGATCTGCTCCAGCCGACTTGGCGAGCAAGGAGAGTTCGGCAAGACTCGCATCAAAGTCACCCTTGCCGAAGTCGACGCCGACTAATGCCGCGCGCATATCAGGGTTTGACGCATCAGGTTAGCGGCCCATACGGCATTATTCGGCTTCCGAATCAAGATTCAGGCTGACGGCGCGAGCTGGCACAACGGTGGAAATGGCGTGTTTGTAAACCATCTGCGTTACTGTATTGCGCAGGAGAACCACATATTGATCGAATGATTCAATATGCCCTTGGAGTTTGATTCCGTTGACCAGATAGATCGAAACAGGAACATGCTCTTTGCGTAATGCGTTGAGGAAGGGGTCTTGTAACAATTGCCCTTTGTTGCTCATGGAAACTCCATTGTGTTGTTGTGATTAGGAGGTGGAGACATTTGGAATGTTTTCAAGTGTCTCGCGAAATTGTGCATGTCAAATGTAATTCATTTTGACGTTCATTGCCAAACGTGTGCGCTGAAACTATTTTTCGCCCTTGGAAAAAGGGTTTTTACTGGAGCGCAATTCGATACGTAATGGAGTGCCGACCAGCGAAAAAGTTTCGCGGAAGTGGCTTTCTAAATACCTCTTGTAGTTCGCGTCGATGGCATCCAGCGCATTGCCGTGAATCACAATGATCGGAGGGTTTTGACCGCCTTGGTGAGCATAACGCAGTTTAGGCCTGATCGAACCTTTACGCCGCGGCTGCTGATGTTCAACCGCCTCGATCAGGGCCCGGGTAAGTTTTGGTGTCGGCAAATTCGCCATTGCCGCCTCATATGCGGCATTGATCGATTTCATCAGCGGACCGATGCCGGTGGATTTGATTGCGGAAATAAAATGGAATTTCGCGAAGGATAGGAAACTGAGCTTGCGCTCGATATCCATTTTGATTTCATCGCGCCGATCACTGGTCAGGCCATCCCATTTATTGACGCCGACCACCAATGCGCGGCCTGTCTCAAGCACGAATCCGGCAATGTGCGCATCCTGTTCGGAGATATCCTGCTGCGCGTCCAGAAGCAGCAAAACAACGTTCGCTTCAGAAATCGATTGCAAGGTTTTTACGACCGAGAACTTTTCGATCGCTTCGAATACCTTGCCCCGCCGACGTATTCCTGCGGTATCGATCAAGGTATAGTGCTTGCCGTCGCGCTCAAACGGAATTTCGATGGAGTCGCGCGTGGTTCCGGGCATGTCGAATGCGATTACCCGTTCTTCGCCCAGAAGCGTATTCACGAGCGTTGATTTTCCGACATTCGGACGGCCGACGATTGCGATCTTGATGCCGCGCTCGGCTTTTTCGGACTCATCTTCTTGACTTGGCTTTTGCGCAAACGCGAGGTTCAGCGCCTCGTCCACCAAGTCCGTGACGCCGTCGCCGTGCGCTGCGGAAATGACATAAGGGTCGCCCAAGCCCAATTCATAAAAATCGGCCGCAACCGATGTATATTTCATGCCTTCGGATTTATTGACGACAAGCATTACGGAACGTCCGGATTTGCGCAGGAAATCGGTAATGGTTTTATCGTGCGGCGTCAGTCCCTGACGGCCATCGACAATAAAAATGACGATATCCGCTTCAACAACGGCCTGCTTCGTCTGCTTGGCCATTTCATGCATGATGCCTTCTTTTGCAACCGGCTCGAAACCGCCCGTATCGATCACCAGGAACGGACGCTCGCCAACCCTGCCTTCACCATAATGGCGATCACGCGTCAATCCGGGAAGATCGGCCACGAGCGCATCACGAGACCGGGTCAACCGATTGAACAGCGTGGATTTCCCGACGTTAGGTCGGCCTACAAGGGCAATAACCGGTTTCATCAATACGCTAGTCTGCCGCGAAGGCAGTTACTGTCCCCGCGTGTGTCTGAAAAATCAAATTCGGGCCGAATACCAGAGGAGCCGCAATAATCCGGCTGCCATCGGTGCCGGTTCGCGCAATGAAAGATCCATCCTCTCGGGACAGGAAATGAACATACCCTTGAGCATCGCCGATCGCCACTGCCCTGCCGAACGAAGCGGGCGCCGACAAACCGCGGTTTGCCAACTTGTTGTTGCTCCAAACGCTGGCGCCGGTATCGCGCGTGAACGCATTCACTACACTACGTTCGTCAGCGCCAAACACGAAACGTTCGTCTCCCGCCACACCTGCGACGCTGGAAAACTCCTTGGCCCAGCGTGTAGCGCCGGTAAGCGCATCAACGCAACCGATACGCCCCTGATAAGCCACTGCGCATACGTCTCTTCCCAGCACCACCGGTGCGCCTGATACATCCGTAACGCGCTCCAACTCCGTTGCTCCGCGCGGATCTCCTACGGCCACTTCCCAAATCGGACCGCCATTTGACAACGTGAGTGCCAACAATCTGCCGCCCGGCATCGCCACAAAAGCGGCCGAACCTGAAATCACAATTCCCGGCGCGGTACGCAAGGTCAACGGGGGCACGGTACGCTGCACGGTCCAGCGCCGCGCGCCGGATTCTGCGTCAAACGCGGCAATCCGGTTGTCAAGGCTGCGCACGATGACCAAACCCTGACCGACTGCAGGCGCTGACAACACTTCGCTTGAGGCTTGCGCCTTCCAGCGCAATTTACCCGCTCCGTCAAACGCCAGAACCTGCCCCTTCTCACCGACTACCGCGACAGTGTCTCCGTCGCTTCCAACACCTGCGGTCAAAGGAACGCCTGCATTGATACGCCACAAAGTGCGACCGGTAGCAGCTTCCATCCGGACGATCGAGCCGTCTGCGGCTGCCGCAAAGATGCTGTTGCTCGCGCCGGCAGGCGAAAAAACAAATGCGCCCGAACTTCCGATCGAAGTCGACCACGCGGTACGGACTGTCATGGTCGGTTTGAAATCCACCAATTCAGCAGGCGGATTGCGCGGCGCTTCCTTGCTGGCGAATGGATTAATTGAAGACAACGCAGAACATCCCGCCAATACGGCGAGCATGCCCAAGCTTGCGAGGTTGGTTGCAATGCGCATTTTTTTCCTTAGCTCTTTAAGCGGCCGGTTTGGCGGCCGCACCGCCGATCGCATCCAGTTTTAATTGAATGAGTTGACGTCCCGGATTTTTTTGGTCTGTTTTTTCGAGAGCCAGTTGATACGCCGCACGCGCCTCTTCGACCTTTCCCTGAGCTATCAGGATATCGCCCTTGCGATCGGCAACGTTGCTCGCAAACGCTGCGGGGAAATCTCCGGAAAGCAGCTTCAGGCCATCGTCATAGGCCTTCTCATCCAAAAGGATGCCTGCAAGGCGAATTTTGGCAACCGCCTTGTATTCATCGTCACGCCCATTGTCGATGACCCACTGCAGTTGAGCCTTGGCCGTTTTCAGGTCACCCGCATCAAATGCCGCCTTGGCTGCCGCCAAGCCGCTCATTTGCGCGTAAGCGGTTCTACCGAATTTGTCTTGCATGTCAGTTGCTGCACGCTGTACTTTGGCCTGGTCTTTTGCCGCAACAGCTTTTTGCAATTCTTCATGCAGTAGCGATGCCTGTATTGCCTGATTGCGCTGGTAATAATTCCAGCCGGTCCAACCCGCGTAGACGCTCAACGCGATGATGAGCAACCATGTCACCAGATTACCGTACTGATTCCACCAAGCCTTAAGCGTATCCAGCTGTTCTTGTTCGTCGTGATCGTATGCCATGATGATCTAATTTAGTGGTGATAATGAATATGTTCGGAATGATCGTGATCGTCATTCCCGACGATTTGATCAACCAGGTAATCGGGAATTTCGGCAAATACAACTGCAGCCTGATTATTCTCGCCTTCGAGCGACCGCATTGCCTTGACGGTTGCAGCTCCGCTTGCCATTTCATCCTCGCCGAGGATGACAGCATAGGCGGCCCCGCTGGCGTCCGCCTTCTTCATTTGGGACTTCCAGCCGCCGCCGCTACCGGCCGATGCGCAATGTAGCACAACATCGAGTCCCGCATCGCGCAATCTTTCCGCAATCACGGACGCTTGCATCTGTGCCGCGTCGCCCTGATGCACGAGATATACATCGCACTGATTGGGGGCGAATTGCTCTCCACTCGCCTTCATCAACTCCAGCAGTCGTTCGACGCCCATGGCAAATCCGCAAGCAGGCGTCGGTTTGCCGCCAAACATTTCCACCAATGGATCGTAGCGGCCGCCGCCGCATACCGTACCTTGCGATCCCAGTTGATCGGTAACCCACTCGAACACGGTACGGTTGTAATAATCCATGCCGCGCACCAGGCGCGGATTGATCGTGAACGGGATGTTGTTATGACGCAGGATCTTTTGCACGCCTTCAAAATGGCCTAGTGATTCATCCTCCAGATAATCGAGAAGCTTTGGTGCGCCATTCACCATTTCTTGCATGGCGGGATTTTTGGTATCCAGAATGCGCAGCGGATTCGAATGCAGACGCCGCTGGGCATCGCCGTCCAGCAGTTCCTTGTGTTGCTCGAAATAGGCCACCAGGTCGGCACGATGGCGACTGCGTTCGTCGGCATTGCCGATCGAGTTTAGTTCAAGCCTGATGTTATCCAGGCCGAGATCGTCCCATAGGCGCTGGCACAACATGATCAACTCGGCATCGATATCGGGGCCGGTGAATCCGATCGCTTCCGCGCCGATTTGGTGAAACTGACGATAGCGTCCCCGCTGCGGTCTTTCATGGCGAAACATCGGCCCCGCATACCACAGCCGCTTCGGCCCGTCGTAGGTAAGATTGTGCTCAAGCACCGCGCGCACGACGCCGGCGGTACTCTCCGGCCTCAAGGTCAACTGGTCACCGTTCATCGAATCGGTAAAGGAATACATTTCCTTTTCGACGATATCGGTAACTTGCCCCAAACCGCGGGCAAACACCGCGGTAGGTTCAACGATCGGCGTGCGAATCTGTTGGTATCCGTAGCTCTTCAAGACCGTTTGCACGGTGTTTTCGAATAACTCCCACAGCGGAGCATCGGCGGGCAGGATATCGTTCATCCCTTTCACGCCGGCGATTTTTTCTGATTTCTTGTTTTCTGACATTTTTTGACGGCTTAACTACAAATTGTTTGTGCCGCGATCACATGAGGGCAGCTTGTTTTCCATAGTGGCTTTTGACGTAATCAAGTACGATCGCCTGGAATTCTTCGGCAATGCGGTCCCCGCGCAACGTAATCGTTTTCTCTCCATCGACGAAGACCGGAGCCGCCGGAGACTCGCCGGTGCCAGGCAAGCTGATACCGATATTGGCATGCTTGGATTCACCCGGCCCATTTACAATGCAACCCATCACCGCGACATTCATGCTTTCGACGCCGGGATACTGGACTTTCCACACTGGCATCTGGTCGCGCAGGTAAGTTTGAATTCTGTCTGCGAGTTCCTGAAACACTGTCGACGTCGTGCGACCGCAACCCGGACACGCAATCACCATCGGCGCAAATTTGCGCAACCCCATGGTCTGCAGGATTTCCTGGGCGACAAGCACTTCCCGGGTGCGGTCCCCGCCGGGCTCAGGAGTAAGTGAAATGCGGATGGTATCTCCGATACCCTCCTGCAGCAACACCGATAGCGCCGCGGTGGATGCGACGATACCCTTGCTTCCCATGCCCGCTTCAGTCAAGCCGAGATGCAGCGGATAATCGCATCGGCGCGCCAGCTCGCGATACACCGCAATCAGGTCTTGAACTCCAGAAACCTTGCATGATAAAACAATCCGGTCACCGGCCAATCCGACCTCTTCCGCCCGCTGCGCATTTTCAATCGCAGACATGACCAGAGCCTCATACATTACCGCTTGCGCACTCCACGGGGTGCTGCGCTGCGCATTTTCATCCATGATGCGTGCCAGCAGCGTCTGGTCCAGGCTGCCCCAGTTGACGCCGATGCGCACCGGTTTATCATACTTGCAGGCCGCTTCAATCATTTGCACGAATTGCATATCGCGCTTGGCCCCCTGTCCTACATTGCCGGGGTTGATCCGGTATTTGGAAAGTGCCTTTGCACACTCGGGATAGTCATTCAACAGCTTGTGGCCGTTGTAATGAAAATCGCCAACCAGCGGCACATCGATACCCATTCGGTCCAACTGCTCGCGAATTGCAGGAACCGCGGCTGCGGCTTCCGGATTATTGACGGTAATTCGCACCAGCTCGGAACCAGCGACAGCCAACTCCTTTACCTGAATGGCAGTCGCAATTACATCCGCCGTATCGGTGTTGGTCATCGATTGCACGACCACCGGCGCTCCGCCGCCAACCGCAACTCGCCGTTTTCCGTAACTGATTGCCGAATGCCTGCTGTTGCGCCTTGCAAGCGGACCGGAAACGATTGGAAATTTCACTGATGACATGCCTTCTCCTACTTCAGGTTTAACCGGGCGACATTATTTTTCGCATCAGGTTTTAATACAATCGGCTTGCCGCGCAATGTCGCATCGACCCCGGTTGCATTGCCAATAATTACCGCTACCGGGCCGGTAATTTTGAATGATTCCGTTGTACCCGCCTTGAGAAGCACCGCAGCCAAGGTGCTGTTGTCGGACCGCGTGATTTCAATCCATGAGTCTTCGCGCAGTTTTAACGTCAGCAGATTTTTTGTGTCTCCATTGGCAATAGCCACAGGTGCAACGACAGTATTTTCGACTGCCACTGGCTGCATCGCGAATGCTGCGTCATTTACAGCGGTGTCATTGAAAGCGATATCGCTTTTTTTCACATTATCGCTTTCATCCGAACCCGACCGGATACCGGATGGATATTTTTCAGCAGCGGCATATGCTTCGTTCGTTGTGTCCGGCGCCTCTTTCGCCGCCGTCTCCACGGTACCGAACGCAGGCAGGACTCCCAGGTTATTAACTGTTCCAAATTGCATAAACGGCGGCAATATCGAATGCATACCGATTTGCTGCGTGATGAGTAGTCCTCCGACCAGCAAGAGAAGCAGCAACAAGACGGAAGCGGCTCGCGCCAGCAAGGAGCTTTTCCCCGATGGCGACAAACGGCTTTCCGCAAAACGTATGGCAGGTAATGCGCGCCGCAATGGCACCGCATCCTCGGCAGTTGTCGCTTCCTTTGCAACAATCTGCAATAAGGGAGTCGCATCAACCTTCAATAATTTGGCATAGGAGCGGATGAATCCGCGCGCACTTGCCATTCCAGGCAAGGCAGCATAGTTGTCGGATTCAATTGCCTGAATCTGGCGCGGAGCCAAATTCAGTTGACTTGCGACCTGCTCTATCGACCAGTTCAGTGCCTGGCGCCGCGCCGACAATTGTGCCCCGGGCGACAATTCATTGTGGATAATTTCTTCTTGCCGATGTTCTTTTTTTTCGTTGCCCGTCGACTTATTCTTAGCCGTATCACTCATCGAACGCCCCACGTAGATATGCTGCCAATTCCGGAGAGTTGGGGTGACGGCGGCGCAACTGAATCGCAAAACTATTTTCGCCTGGCCGGTTGTTGAGCTTGCGCTCGACTTTGATGGCCGTCCACAAGAGATCCGCGCTTACGGTATCCGCCTTGGTAGCACGGCTGACGTAAAAGCGCGCCTTCTGATAATCGCCAAGGGTGTAATGCAGTTTGGCCAGATTTGCGTTGGTGTCGAGATTCCCCGGCTCCTGGCGGAATGCCTCCGTCAAATACCCTTCGGCGGCAACAAAATCTTTTATTTTCATGCTGCATACGCCTGCATTATTCAGCGCCTTGGCCGGAGATTGATAGCTCCGGTTCCTGAGCGCCGCGTCGAAATAGGCAATCGACTGTTTTTCCTGTCCGTTCTTGCACAAGAACCAGCCATAGTTGTTGCTCAGATCGGGATTGTTCGGCGCCAGTTTCATCGCACGCTGAAAATTATCCTGGGCCAGAGCAGTTTCGCCTATTTCCATATAGATCAATCCGCGCACACTATATGCATCGGCATAATTGGGCTCTATTTGCAGCGCTTGCTTGATTTCATCAAGTGCGACATTAAACTGTCCTTGCTGAAAATATCCGATCGCCAGTTGCAACCGGGTTTCCGCCCGCCTTTGATTCTCGGATTGGTCGGAACTGGTTTTCAGTTCGCCTTGCCCGCCACCGGCCGGCTCGGTAGATGCGCATCCCGCGATCAAAAAAACAATCGCAACGACGCTCATGGCTGCTGATTTGAACCCAGTCATTCTCATGCAGAAACCTCCACAATTCGACCAAAATTCTTGCCGTACTTATTCTGATACTCCGTCATTTTTTGCATGCGCTCCTGCACCCGCGTCCGGTCCTGCACCTCGCCCGCCAACTGCCCGCAAGCCGCATCGATATCATCGCCGCGCGTTTTGCGGATAGTGGTCACTATCCCCGCATCAATCAATACCTGGGCGAATGCCTTGATCCTGATATTGCTGGAGCGCGTCAGTCCCGACTCGGGAAAAGGATTGAAGGGAATCAGATTGAACTTGCAGGGAACCGGATTCAGCTCATTTCTTACCAGCGATACCAATTCATGCGCATGCAGATCCGAATCATTCACCCCGTCCAGCATGCAATATTCGAACGTGACGAAATCCCGTGGCGCATAGTCGAGATAGCGTCGGCAGGCAGCCATCAGTTCACTAATCGGATATTTTTTATTCAATGGAATCAGGCCGTCGCGCAACTGATCGTTCGACGCATGCAGCGATACCGCCAGCGCCACCGGGCACTCCTGCGCCAGCCTGTCGATCATCGGCACCACGCCGCTGGTTGACAAGGTCACGCGCCGACGCGACAAGCCATAGGCATTGTCGTCGAGCATCAACTTCATCGCGGTCACGGTCGGTTCGAAATTCAGCAGTGGTTCGCCCATGCCCATCATGACGACATTGGTAATCTGTCGTTCGCCTTTGGGTCCGGGCTCCAGTCCCTTGCTTTTACGTATCGCGAATTCGGCCATCCATAGTTGCCCTATGATTTCACCGACCGATAAATTTCGGCTGAAACCTTGTTTTCCGGTCGAGCAAAAGCGGCAATTGACGGCACAACCTGCTTGCGTAGAAATACACAGCGTACCGCGATTTTCTTCGGGTATGAAAACAGTTTCGACGGCATTGCCCGCACCGACGTCAAGCAGCCATTTTCTGGTGCCATCGGTGGAAGTGTGATCGCTGATCACAGCGGGGGCGGAAATAACGGCGCGACCCGCCAGCTTGTCGCGTAGCGATTTGGCCAAATCCGTCATTGCATTGAAGTCGCTGGCTCCGAACTGATGAATCCAGCGCTGTAATTGCTTGGCGCGAAACGGCTTCTCACCCAACTCACCGCAATAAGCAATGAGTTGCGCGGGATCGAGGTCCAGCAGATTGGTGAGAGTCGTCATATATCCATTTCTTCCGCCGCTCACTCTTCAAGCAAAGACATCGCTTGGAATGAACGGACGCTGGATTAGCGTGAATAAACGTTCAGGGCCGGGAAAAAATATGCGATTTCCGTCGCGGCGGTTTCCGGGCTGTCCGAACCATGTACCGCGTTGGCATCAATCGAGTCGGCAAAATCGGCGCGAATCGTGCCTTTTTCTGCTTTTTTAGGATCGGTTGCACCCATCAGATCCCGATTCTTGGCGATCGCATTTTCGCCTTCCAATGCTTGCACCATCACCGGTCCGGAGATCATAAAACCGACCAGGTCGTTGAAAAAAGGACGCTCGCGGTGCACCGCGTAAAACCCCTCGGCTTCAGCGCGCGACAATTGCGTCATGCGCGAAGCGACGATTTTCAAGCCCGCGTTTTCGAAACGGGAATAGATTTGGCCGATCACGTTTTTCGCGACTGCGTCCGGTTTAATAATCGACAAGGTGCGTTCGATTGCCATCTGTAAAAACTCCAATAAAATGAAAGGGTTAAGACCATTGGTTAAGACTTCAACTAACCTTTAATTTTAACATGAAACACCCTGTATATGGGATGGCGAAAACACTTCGGTGCATGGCAGACTCTTATTTTCAGGGTTCGGACGGGGCTTTGGTCGTCCCCTCTGAGTCATATGCATGTTATTCTGCTGTCCAGCATAGTCTTAAAAACAATATTGGAGGACATATGAATCAGAAATTGCAACAAGCTTACGGTGCATCCGTTGACGTCGCTACGGTACGAAATCGCGTAATGCGCAACACCTATTGGTTGCTGGCGATATCAATGATTCCGACAATACTTGGCGCATGGCTGGGCGTGCAGTTTAAATTCACATTTTTTTCAGGCAGTCCATTTATGGGACTCATTGCATTTCTCGCAATTGCCTTCGGCTTCTTCTATGTCATTGAAAAAACCAAAAACTCGGGCTTGGGTGTCGTGCTGTTGCTAGGCTTTACTTTTTTCATGGGATTGATGCTGTCGCGCCTGATCGGCAATATTCTCGGATTTTCGAACGGCGCATCGCTGATCATGACCGCGTTTGGCGGAACGGCGGCGATTTTTGCAACGATGGCAACGGTCGCAACCGTGTCCAAGCGCGATTTTTCAGGACTGGGGAAATGGCTGTTCATGGGCATTCTGGTCATTATCGTTGCTGCCGTCGCCAACATTTATTTGCAGTTGCCGGCGCTTCAATTGACCATATCGGTTGTAGCCATCGGAATTTTTTCCGCGTTCATACTCTATGACGTGCAGCGCATCATCAATGGCGGCGAAACCAACTATATTACGGCCACGCTTGGTATTTACCTGAGTGTCTATAATATCTTTGCCCACCTGCTGTCGTTACTCGGAATTTTCGGCGGCGAACGCGACTAGCTCTACTCGAACTAATAAAAAGCCGACTTTCGAGTCGGCTTTTTATTGGATGAATATTGCGTTTTAAAGATTAAGCATCGCGCTCGAATACGGCAATCGACTCAACGTGGGCAGTATGCGGAAACATGTTGATCACTCCAGCCTTCGTCAACCGGTAACCTGACGAGTGCACCAATAGCGCTGCATCGCGCGCCAGAGTCGCGGGATTGCAGGAAACATATACGATACGACTCGGCAGCATCTCCGGCCGCACGGCATTCAGATCAGCCATTGCCTGGCATACCGCCATCGCGCCTTCCCGCGGCGGATCGATCAGCATCCGATCGAATTTTCCCAATTCAAGCAAATCATCCGCCGTCACTTCAAACAGATTTCGGCAATAAAATGCTGCCTTGCTTTCCAGTCCGTTCTCTCTTGCATTCTGCAAGGCCCGATCCGTCAGCGTAGTGCTGCCTTCGATACCGACCACCTGGCGCACCTGTGTCGCGATTGGCAAGGTGAAATTTCCAATGCCGCAAAAAAGATCGGCCACACGCTCATCCGGTCGCGCATCCAGAAGACGCAGCGCCCGCATAACCATGATCCGATTGATCTGGTGATTCACCTGGGTAAAGTCGGTCGGCTTGAAGGGCATCGAGATGCCGAATTCGGGCAATTCGTATTCCAATCTCGTATCCGCGGGATAGAACGGAAATGCTGTGTCCAGCCCTTTGGACTGCAGCCACCACTGCACCCGATACGCATCCGCGAACGCCTTCAGCTTCACCTCGTCGTCCGCGACAAGCGGCGCCATGATTCGGAGCACCAGCACCGTAACCGGCCCGGTTTTACTCTGGCCGATTGCAAGCTCGATTTGCGGAATCTCGTCGATAATCGATAGCGATGCGATCAGATGACGCAGCGGAATCAGCATGGCAGAGACATGGGGTGGAAGTATTTCGCATGACTTCATGTCGGCGATGAACGAGGATTTTCGTTCGTGAAAACCGATCAGCACCCCACCTTTTTTCGGTACGTTGCGCACCGAGAGGCGTGCTCTATATCGGTAACCCCAGTCCGGCCCATATATTGGCCTGAGCATAAGCCCGGGTTTCACTTTTCCGATGTGGTACAGGTTATCTTCGAGCACGCGCTGCTTGGTCGCGACTTGCGCGGACGATTCCAGGTGCTGCATTGCACAGCCGCCGCAAATGCCGAAGTGGATGCATTTCGGCTTTACCCGCAACGCCGATTCCCGGTGAACTTCAATCAGCGTGGCTGCTTCCCATTTTGCCTTTCGGCGGAAGGATTGAAAGCTAACCAGTTCACCCGGAAGCGCGCCCTCGACGAAGATAACCTTGCCGGAACTGCCGTCCTCATTTTTGAGGTGACCGACGCCACGGGCCTCCATGTCAAGGGATTCGATATCGATGATATTGTGTGGCATAGGAAAAATCAGACTGCCGGTCTTGCATTCAAACCGGCATCAAGTGCAAATCAAAAAGGAGACAACGTGTTGATGATCGGGGTTACGGCCACGCTGCCAGATATTCTTTCCAATGAGGCCCGCTCATCTCGGCAAGACTAGAGCGGATCATCGAAATTTCGGCATCGTAAGAAGATTGTGTCATTTCACCGCGCATCAACTGGAATCTGCAATACACCAGATAAGTATTGACGACATCCGTCTCGCAGTAATTCCGGATATCCTGCAGCCGCCCTTCCTGAAACAGATTCCACACCTGCGACCCGTCGACGCCCAGCTTGCCTGGAAAGCCGCATAATTTTGCAAGATCGTCGAGCGGTGCGTTCGCGCGCCCGGTATAAAGTGCCAGCACGTCCATCAGATCCAGATGCCGGGTATGGTAACGACTTAAATAATTGTTCCATTTGAAGTCGCGATCCTCATTGCCCATTTCCCAATAGCGCGAAGCCGCGACACCGTGCACAAGCGCTCGATAATGCAATACCGGCAAGTCGAATCCGCCGCCGTTCCACGAAACCAGCTGCGGCGTATACTTGTCGATAACGCGAAAAAAATCATGTACCAGCTTTTGTTCCGGATCGTCCGGCCCGCCAATGGAACGAACGCGAAATCCTTCATCGTCCCGAAATACGCACGAAATCGCAGCGATCCGATGCAGGTGATGCGGCAGGAAATCGGAACCGGTCTTTTCTCGACGCGCGGCAAATGCGGTTGCCGCGACATCGCCATCGGTCAGCGTAACAAGATGGCCGTTCAGTGCGCGCAAACCCTGGACATCGGGAATCGTTTCGATGTCGAACACCAGAATCGGAATCATAACAACGCGTCCCTGCCTACACCGCGTGCAGCCAATGCGCGCTTGAGTTTCACTAGTGCTTCCTGCTGGATTTGCCGTACCCGCTCGCGGGTGACGCCCATTTCCGATGCCAGTTCTTCGAGCGTCGCGGGATCGTCATTGTCCAGTCCGAACCGGCGAACAATCACGATTCGCTGCTTGTCTGGCATCTTGGCCAGCCAGTCGCGCACCAGCACGGTAATTTCATGATGTTCGGCGCGTGAATCGGGGCCATCCTCACTATCGCCGGGCAACATATCCATCAAACTTGCCTGCGGATCATTGTCGAGTGGTGCGTCAAGCGATGTGGCGTGTTCGGACAACGCAAGAATATCCTGCACATCTTCCACCGGCCGCCCAACCAGATAGGCGATATCCTCGGCAGTTGCATCCTTGCCATCGTGATGCTGCGCCTCGAGATGATATTTTGCACGCAGGATCTGATTCAATTCGCGCACCATGTGTACCGGCAGGCGCACCGTACGCGCCTGATTCATGATTGCTCTTTCGATGCTTTGGCGAATCCACCAGGTTGCATAGGTTGAAAAACGGAATCCACGTTCTGGTTCGAACTTGTCAATTGCGCGCATCAGGCCCAAATTGCCTTCTTCAATCAAATCCAGCAGCGCCACGCTGCGATTGATATAGTGCTTTGCAATCGACACCACGAGCCGCAAATTGTGCTCGATCATTTTCTGGCGCGAATTGAAATCCCCTTGCTTTGCCCGCGTTGCAAAATGCACTTCTTCCGACACGGACAACAAGGGCCGCAAACCGATCTGATTCAGGTAATGTTGCGTGGTATCAGTGGATAGTTCCGCTGCCAATACCGTTTTCAATTCATCGACGTTGTCGATCGAAATTGTGACACCGGTTTCTTTTCCTTCGCGCCCCTCCGCCAACTCAGCATCCGTATCGCTATCGGCATGAAGCGGCGAGTCGGATAAATTATCCGATACTGCATCATCATCCTGATCGTCGTTGGGGTTTTGCGTCATTTAGCTTAGCGGCCAGGAAGGAACTTAGTTGGATCGACTGGCTTTCCTTGCTGGCGGATTTCAAAGTGAAGCTTGACCGTATCCGCATCGGAATTGCCCATTTCAGCAATTTTTTGGCCTTTGTTAACGGTTTGACCCTCCTTTACAAGGATGGTTTTGGTATGTGCGTAAGCCGACAAAAAATTGCTTGTATGTTTCACGATCACCAGATTGCCATACCCCCGGACACTGCTTGCGTAAAGCACGGTGCCGGATCCTGCTGCAACAATTGGCTGGCCCAGCTTTCCTGCAATGCTGATACCCTTTTTCCCACCATCGAAGCTACCTGTCAACTTTCCATCAGTCGGCCATATCCAGGCGATGCCTTCATCGTCCCCGCTCTGGGTCGCAGCGGTGTCGACGGGCGGTTCAGCCGGCTTGGCGGTTGCCGAAACAGATGCGTCAGGCTTTTGCAATTCCGCCAATGCAGTTTCAGAATATGGCCGTTTATCGCCGCGCGGCCCGGTCTTGTTGCTTGCCGCGCTGCTTGCCGGTGCCACAGGTGCTGTAAGCGGCCTGACTTCGACTCCGGACGTACTGGCTACGGTGCCCGTCTGAGGGCCATTTGCGCTTGATCCCGCATCAGGAGGAGAAACGCGCAAGATTTGATCAATCTTGATGTCGTTGGCGCTCGCAAGATTATTCCATGCGACAAGATCCTGGTAATGTTGATTGAACTCAAGCGCAATTCGGTAAAGGGTATCGCCCTTTTTTACAACATAATAATTCCGCGCCTCGACCTGCCTGGGTTTTCCTGCGTCCAGCGCCCTCGTTGCGGGTGTGCGCTCGACAATCGGCGCGGCATGGCGCGTCGTATTACATGCCGTAAGTGCACCAATCAATAATCCCAAAAATCCAATTCGTATATTTCTCATTCTCATCATGTTCGTTGTTTGCATTACAACATTACGTCATCCTACGGTACCGGGACGCAATGGCACGAAATGGCAATCTTCAAGCGTCGAGGCAGACCACTCGTATTTGCCGACACGTTCAATAAGTTGCAGTATTTGATGGCGTCCGCCCACGGGCGCTACTAAACGGCCACCGATGGTCAACTGATCCAGCAAGGCCTGAGGAACTTCGAGTCCGGCAGCGGCCAGAATAATGCCGTCAAAAGGCGCCACTTTTGAAAAACCAAGCATACCATCTCCATAATGCAGACGGATATTGGGAATGCGCAATGGGCGCAGATTAGCTTTGGCCAGTTCATGCAATGGCTTGATGCGTTCGATCGAATACACTTCCTTCGCGAGCAATGACAAGACCGCGGCCTGATAACCACAGCCGGTGCCGATTTCCAGGACATTGTTCAGTACGCCACCCTGTTTGTTGTGGCGCATGACTTCGATCATCCGGGCGACGATATAGGGCTGAGAAATTGTCTGATGATGGCCGATCGGCAATGATGCGTCGATGTAGGCTTGGCTGGCCAATGCCGGCTCCAGGAAAAAATGGCGCGGTATCGCCTCCATCGCCGCCAATACTTTGGTGTCTTTGACGCCCTGTTTTGCAATACGCGCCACCATTGCCTTGCGCACCGCCTCCGACACCATCGGCATAGCCCTATCAGAGTCCGATGAACCATGAACAGGCCGGACCACGGGAATGATCCGCGACGGTGATTGCGGCAGCGCGCGAGCGCCGTATTGCGCGGCATTTTGAGTCGCGGTTTGCGGCGTAGCGGTTTTTTGCACAGCGACCGTCTTCGCCTGCACAGTTCGCGAAGCCTTGTTGCCTAATGAGGCCAGGGACAGCGGAAACTGCCTGGTCTTGCCGCTCATAGCAAGCCTTTTTTGAGTGCATCCAGCTGGGCGCTATGGGTCAAATCGATCTGCAATGGCGTAATCGACACCCACCCTTCCGCAGTCGCGTGGAAGTCGGTACCCTCGCCGGCATCTTTTGCTGCGCCTGACGGACCGATCCAGAAAATTTCACGACCATGAGGATCGACGCTTTTGATCACGCCCTCGGACTCGTGCCGTTTACCGAGCCTGGTTGCCGCAACGCCTTTGATTTCTTGATACGGCAAATTGGGAATGTTCACATTCAGCAAATATGGCCTTCGAAGGGAATCAAACCGCCGCTGCACAACGTCCCTTGCGATTTTTGCGGCGGAATCGAGATGCTCCCAGCCCTTTTCCACTTGTGAAAACGCAATCGCCGGAATGCCGAATAAAAAACCTTCGGTAGCAGCCGCAACCGTTCCGGAATACAGCGTGTCATCTCCCATGTTTTGGCCTTGGTTGATCCCCGACACGATCAAGTCCGGTTTGAACGACAAAACGCCGGTCAAGGCGATGTGCACGCAATCCGTCGGCGTACCATTGACAAAATAAAATCCGTTGTCGGCACGATAGACCGACAAAGGCCGATCCAGCGAAAGAGAGTTGGAAGAGCCTGACCGATTGCTGTCCGGTGCCACGACCGTAATATCGGCGATGGGAGCCAGCGCATCGGCCAGAGCGAGGATTCCTGGCGCAAGATAGCCATCGTCGTTACTGATCAATATTTTCATATGAAGATTTTACCTGAAGCAACATCACAGCCTGATGAACAAATTGCTAAATTGCGGCATAATCACAAAATCTAACGACCGTTCTTTTTTTAAGACATATACAGGAGACTACATGAAAGCCATCGTCTGCAAAGCTTGGGGATTACCCGAAACATTGGTTGTGGAAGATCTGCCCGATGTCACGGCAGGTCCCGGCCAAGTGGCCATCGATATCAAAGCGGCGGGGGTGAACTTTCCGGACGTACTGATCATTCAAAACAAGTATCAAGTCAAACCCGCTCTTCCTTTTACGCCAGGCAGCGAACTGGCAGGCGTGGTGCGTGCCGTCGGTGAAGGCGTCACGCAAGTCAAACCCGGCGATCAGGTCATTGCGTTCGCCGGGCAAGGCGCGTTCGCGCAGCAGATCGTCGTGCCGGTTCAGGCTGTCATGCCTATGCCGCCCGGCATGGATTTCGATATTGCCGCCGCGATCACCCTTACCTACGGTACCTCGCATCATGCCGTCGTCGATCGTGCGCAATTGAAAGCCGGCGAAACCATGCTGGTTCTGGGCGCCGCCGGCGGTGTCGGACTGGCCGCAATCGAAATCGGCAAAGCGCTGGGCGCGCGCGTAATCGCAGCCGCATCGTCGGATGAAAAACTTGAAGTATGCAAAGCGCATGGCGCAGATGCGGTCATCAACTACACTACCGAAGATCTGCGCGAAGCAATCAAGGCAGCCACGGATGGCAAAGGCCCGGACGTCATTTACGACCCAGTCGGCGGCGTGTATGCCGAGCCTGCCTTTCGCTCCATCGCCTGGCGCGGCCGTTATCTGGTAATCGGCTTTGCCAATGGAGAGATTCCGAAATTACCGTTGAACCTGACCTTGCTGAAAGGCGCTTCCCTGGTCGGCGTATTCTGGGGCGAATTCGCCAGACGCGAGCCAAAAGCCAATGCAGCCGCGATGCGCGAACTGATGGGCTGGCTGGCCGACGGAACGATCAAGCCGCATATCTCCGGACGCTATGCATTGGCGGATACGCCGCAGGCGCTGAACGACATGGCAGCGCGCAAGGTCACGGGAAAGATCGTGATTCAGCCACAGAAATAATCGGCTGTTGCACCACACTCCCATGCAGTTTCTTTGAAAATCTGCATGGGATTCGTCAGCTTGGACTGTTCGCGAAAAACTCCCGCACAATATTGAGGTCGCGCGTCCGCTTGAAGGGCGGCAGGCTTTGCCAGATCCGTTTTCCATACCCTTTGGAAATCAACCGCGGATCGCAAATCATCAACACGCCGCGATCGGTTTCGTCCCGGATCAGACGCCCCGCGCCTTGCTTCAGGTTGATGATCGCTTCCGGCAACTGATGATGCATGAAACCGTTCAAGCCTTGCTTTTCCATCACTGAAATCCGCGCGGCCAGTACCGGGTCATCCGGCGGCGAGAACGGCAGTTTGTCGATAATGACAACCGACAGCGCTTCGCCCCGCACGTCCACACCTTCCCAAAAGCTTTGACTGCCGATCAACACGGCATTTCCCGCGGCGCGAAAACGCTCAAGCAACTCGGTGCGGCCTGCTTCACCCTGGACAAAGAGTGGATAAGACAGCTTGCGTTTTTCGAACTCTTCCCGCAACCGCTCCGCAGCACGGTTGACCGCACGCAGCGTGGTGCACAGCAGGAATGTGCGTCCCTGTGCCGCTTCGATTACCGGCAACGCCGCATCAATGACCGCATCGGTGTAATCGAGCGAGTTCGGCTGCGGTAGGTTTTCCGGCACATACAGCAAGCCTTGCCGGTCATACTCGAAGGGACTCGGCCAGGATCGGGCGGATTCGTCCTGCAATCCCATCTGAGATGTGTAATGACTGAAATCGTTTTTTACAGCCAGCGTGGCAGAGGTAAAAATCCACGCGCGCGGCGATCCTTCGCGCTGCTTGCTGAAAATCGGCGCAATCGATAACGGTGTCCGATGCAACTGCAAAGACGAAGAAAAAGCTTCCACCCAAAGCACATGTTCCGCATCGCCCTTGCCATCTTGTTTGTCGCTTTTTGAATTCCAGGATTCAAGCCTTCCGGAAATCTCAACCGCGCGCGCCCGGCATTGTTCAATCGTTTCGGCACGTTCGGCTTGGCCCGCCAATACCGCGACCATTCCTTTCAGTTCTACCTTCAGTGTTTCGAAGGCCGGGAAAAATGTACTGGACGGCGCTATTTGATTGACGGCAAGCCGCACTATATCTTGCGGAAAAGTCAGCCGCAGATCGCGCGCGGCACGCTCGACCGGCGTGACTGCTTTTGCCCAATCCGCGCCATCGCGGGCATGCGACAAACCTTCCGCCAGGACGTCGCGGCACAACTCCAGCAACTGCGAGGTCGATACCGTATCGCCAAAAAACAGCGTGGCCGTATCGGGTAATTGATGCGCCTCGTCGAAAATAACCGTATTCGCGGACGGAAGCAGTTCAGCCACTCCAGTGTCCTTCAGCGCCACATCGGCAAAGAACAGATGATGGTTGACCACAACCACATCGGCTTGCTGCGCTTCCTTGCGCGCTTTCATCACGAAGCAATCCTGGTAGAACTGGCATTCCGCGCCCATGCAAGTATCCCGGGTCGAGGTCACCAGGTTCCAGATGAGCGCTGTCTCGGGGACTTTCGACAGTTCGGCTTTGTCGCCGCTTGCGGTGGTTTTCATGAACCGTGAAATCTCGCGCAAGTGCCCTACGTCATCGCGCGAGGTAAGCCGTCCATTTTGCAATGTCCGCTCGAGATGGAAATGACAGACATAGTTGGCACGCCCTTTCAGCAGCGCCACCGACACCGGTACGTTGAGCGCCTTGCGTACCGTAGGAATGTCCCGCAGGAACAATTGATCCTGCAGATTCTTTGTCCCGGTCGATACGATAACCTTGCCGCCCCATAAAAGCGCCGGCACCAGATAGGCAAAAGTCTTCCCGGTACCGGTACCCGCTTCCGCGATCAGAGTCTTCTGGTCAGATATGGCCTGCGCAATTGCTTTTGCCATTTCAGTCTGCGACTGGCGCGGCCGATATCCGCCAACCGCATGCCCAAGCGCGCCCGCTTCGCCGAAAATCCGGTCGATCTGGGTGTCCTGCGCGCTTGGCGCAATCACATCGGGTAAGTCCTGATTTAATATGGCTGACAATTTAAATGACGCTTGCGTGCGTATTGAGGTGGTCTGTTTTCGCTTGGCGAGATAACGACAACATGATTTTCAACAGCGGTTCAATTTGACAGTGCCTGGACCGCTTGATCATGTCGAAAACATTTAAGCGGGAATATCGGGAATTAGTTGCATCTTCAGCAACGTAATATGATCTTTCAACTGCAACTTGCGCTTTTTTAAACGTCGCAATTGCAGTTCTTCGGGCCTCGTATCGTGGGCCAACAATTCGATTATGGCATCCAGGTCGCGATGTTCGATCTCCAGTTCGATAATCCTGCGCCGTATATCGTCAGGTGGGCTCATAGTCACTTTGTAGCATATAGGAAACAAATTATTTCAATGATTAAAAAATAGGGCTGCGCATGCAATAATTTACGCTCAATCATTCTTTGCCAACATGCAGTTTAATCTACCCTGACGTATGAGCCAATACAAGATCGAAGCGGCGACAGGCCAGCACATCGGCGATCGCAAAGAACAGCAAGACAGAACTGCCTTGTTTGCCGCGCCCAAGGCGCCCGGTTATATGATGGCGGTGCTGGCGGACGGCATGGGCGGGCTGACCGGTGGCGCGCTCGCCGCCGAGCAAGTAATACGCACCGCCAAACAGAATTTCGAGCACTTTTCTCCGCTCACGGACGATATTGAGACCATGTTGAATACGATTGGGCAAGAGGCTCATACCGTGATCAACCTGAGCGGCATTTCTTCCGAAAAACAGCCGCACAGCACGATGGTCATGCTGGTAATAACGCCGGAAAAAAGTGCGATCTGGGCGCATGTTGGGGATTCGCGCCTGTATCGTTTTAACGGACCAAATTTTGTCGAACACACAATAGACCATTCCTATGTTGAAAAAATGGTCAGCGAAGGAAAGCTCGCGCGTGAAGACGCAAAGGATCACCGCTTATCCAACCTGCTGGTCAATGTGCTCGGCACCAGCACCAGCCACCCATTCGTGACGATTAAACGATATGACGGATTGAAGGCGGGCGATGCGTTTTTGCTGTGCTCGGACGGACTTTGGCATTATTTCAGCGAAGCGGAGCTTGGCGCCGCGGTTGCCATGGGCTCTCCTCGCGAAGCGTCGGAAATGCTTGTGAAAAAAACCCGCGAACGTTCGGCTGGAACCAACGCCGACAACTGCACCCTTGCAATCGTAAAATTGGTTGCGCCGCCCAAGGAAGTCAAAGACTATAAAGCCGAGAAGATGCGGCGCGCGGTTTAATCAGGCGCGGCGGTACTAGCTTTCGCACTGCGCTTGCGTTCCTTCTCCGCCTTCTTTTCCGCAACTTCACGTTGGCGTTGCTCGGCCTCGCGTGCCTTCCTTTCAAATGCGGCAACGTTTTCGGCGCGCTTTTGCGTATCCGCGGCTTCCCTCTCCTTCAATTTCTCGAGCTTTGCATTGTGCTGTGCGGCTCGGTCCGGGGTTGCGGTTCCCCGGCTGGCGGGTTTCGGCCCGTCAGATCGGATTGGAGATTGTTCCCCACTTGCCTGATTTTCCTTTACGGCAGCTTCACCGTCTTTGGGGCCTTTCGCCTCTTTGGGCGGCTTTATGATTGGAGCTGCCTTCGGCACCTTTTCTGCCAAAGCCTTGTCGCGCTCCTCGACTCGCGCACGGCGTTTGAATGCATTCGCCTCGACTTCAACTTGCTGGATCTGCGCCAAGGCGTGACGCCGCCTCTCTTTTGCTGCATCCACGCACGATGTGACGAAAAATTTTGGATAGCAGGCGCGCTCTTCGTTGGTATATTCCGCCTCAACACGGGCGCGCTCTTGTTGAACATCGGTCAGCGCCCGATCGGCGTGCTCGACAGATCGAATTGATCCGGGAGGGTATCGCTCAACGATACCGGCCGAGGTTGAATCGGAAAAACTCTGTTCATGCACGGCGCCGCCTTGCGCAGCGGCCGGTTGCGCAAACGAGAGCGTGAGAACGGCTGCCATCAGGGATGTATTCAGAAAGGTTGGCATATTCGGGATAAATCCAGCTTTGGTTTTCACGTAATCAAACTCGCTTGTTTCAGGTGTCGATCAGGCAATCGTTTCCATAACGCAGCGCCGATCGGCTTGCATATATTCGCTTGACTGCATTTCGATGATTCGAGAGACCGTACGATGGAATTCATTTGCCAGCATACCTTGCATATATAACTCTTCAGGCTCGACTTCGGCTGACATCAGCAACTTCACTTTGTGATCGTACAGCACGTCTATCAGCCAGGTAAAGCGGCGCGCTTCCGACGACATTGCGGCCGACATGCACGGCACTCCGGACAGTATGACCGTGTGGAACCGGCTTGCGATTTCCAGATAGTCGTTTTGGGAGCGCGGACCGCCGCACAATGTCGCGAAATCAAACCAGATAACGCCGCCTGCTCGGCGCAAACACCTGATTTCGCGTGCTTCGATCCTAATACGCGGTTCTTCGTCGACGGTCTCCGCAACCGCGGCAAACGCATGACGCAACGCACGATCCGCGTCGGCGCCCAACGGCGTATGGTAAGCCGTGACCTGCTCCATCGCTCTTCTTCGGTAGTCTATGCCTGCATCGACATTCAACACATCCAGCTTATCCTTCAGCAATGCGATGGTAGGCAACATCCGGTCCCGGTGCAATCCATCCGGATACAGCAAATCCGGCGCATAGTTCGAGGTCATTACGAATGACACACCATTATTGAACAACGCCCGCAGCAAATTATAAAGAATCATTGCATCCGCAATATCGGACACATGAAATTCATCAAAACAAATCAACCGATACTTCTTTGCGATACGGCGGGCAACTTCATCCAGCGGATCGGCCACGCCTTTCAAGTCGTCCAGCTGGCGGTGTACGCCGCGCATGAATTCATGGAAATGCAGTCGGGTCTTGCGCACGACCGGTACGACCAGATAAAAACTATCCATGAGAAAAGATTTCCCCCGGCCGACACCACCCCACAGGTAAATGCCGCGTGGAACTTCAGGGCGGCTGATCAAGCGCTTGAAAGTGGTCGCACGTTTCGACTTGAATCCGACCCAGTCGTCGTATGCACGTTGCAACCGATCAACAGCAAGCTTCTGTGCATTGTCGTCAGTGAAACCCCGCTCTGAAAGCACGTGCTCGTAGTACTCGCGGACAGTCATTTTGTTCAAGCTGATTCCACCCTTGCTGTCTTCATTTTGCGGCCATTGTCAGAACCGGCGCAAAAATAGGCGAGTCTTTGCTCGCCCATAATGATTGCCTTTACTTAAGGCATTTAATTTTAAAACGGGAAATATTCCGAGACTTTGTCGCTAGGGCTATGAATCACCGATTAAAATTATTGAGGGTTCATGTCCACCGTGATCTTGGTCGGATATCCGCCTCCACCAAAACCGATCGGAAATCCCAGACCGATACCTACGCCGACACGCCCCCCGCTAGCGGCTCCGATCCCGATATTTGAATTCACGGGACTGGACGGCCGATAAACCACCTCGGAAGTCCGAAATCCGCTCTTGTTGCATACGACGCGCAAATCGCCGCTCGGACTGCCGACCGGCACTGTAGCCGGCGTGATCACGTCCCAGTTGCCGGCGCCGCTGCGGACGCTGCAGTTTGCGCCTGGCAACGGCTGGCCATTGTTTGCCGTTTCGATTGACACCGTGCCATTGCCCGATCCAGTCGTCGCACATGCCGCAAGCGCGAATGAAAGTAAAAGGATCGGGTAACGCATCGCATGCTCCTCAAAAATTAAGCGATCGCTTGTCAACCGCCAATGCCGCTTCCTTGGTTGCTTCCGACAACGACGGATGAGCATGACAGATGCGAGCGATATCCTCCGACGAAGCGCGAAATTCCATTGCGACGACCGCCTCGGAAATCAATTCCGATGCCATCGGCCCGACGATATGTACGCCAAGAATTTCATCGCTTTTTGCGTCAGCCAGGAATTTCACCATGCCGGACGTATCGCCAAGGGCACGCGCCCGACCGTTTGCCATGAATGGAAACGTACCCGCGCGATACGCCACGCCATCTGCCTTCAATTGCTGCTCGGTCTTGCCGACCCAGGCGATCTCGGGCGATGTATATATGACCCAGGGAATTGTATTGAAGTTCACGTGACCGTGTTGGCCTGCAATACGTTCGGCGACGGCAACGCCCTCTTCTTCGGCTTTGTGCGCAAGCATGGGTCCGCGCACCACATCGCCGACCGCCCATACATTCGGCAGGTTGGTTTTGCAGTCGCCGTCGACGCCAACAAAACCCCGCTCATCCAGTTTGAGACCGACACTTTCGACATTCAATCCGGTGGTATTCGGAACCCGGCCGATCGATACGACCAACTTGTCAAACACCGCCTTTTGCGCAATTCCCTTGCTGTCGACGTACTCGACCGTAACCTCTTTTTTATTTGGCGTGATCGCGCCTATCTTGACGCCGAGCTGGATAGCCAATCCCTGTTTCACAAACAGCTTGTGCGCTTCTTTCGCGATTTGCTCGTCCACCGCCCCCAGAAACGCCGGCAATGCTTCCAGCACAGTTACCTCCGCACCGAGGCGGCGCCAGACGCTTCCCATTTCCAATCCGATGACACCGGCGCCGATGACACCGAGTCTTTTCGGAACCGGAGAGATTGCCAGCGCACCGGTATTGGACAGGATCATTTTTTCATCGAATGCCGTTCCCGGCAACTCGCGCGGACTGGAGCCGGTCGCGACGATGATATGTTTTCCGACGATCGTTTCTTCAGCGGTACCGGTTACCCTGATCTCATAACCGTTGGCGTCGCCCTTGGCGAACGCGCCGCGGCCATGAAAGAACGTGATCTTATTTTTTTTGAAGAGATACAGAATGCCGTCATTGTTTTGCTTGACGACCGCATCCTTGCGCGCCAGCATCTGTGGCAGGTTCAAGCTCAACCCCTTGACCTCGATCCCATGCTCGGCAAAGCCGTGACCGGCATGCTCGTAGTTCTCAGACGATTGCAGCAGTGCTTTGGACGGAATGCACCCCACGTTGGTACATGTACCGCCAGGCGCCGGACCTCCTTTTTCATTTTTCCAGTCATCGATGCATGCGGTGGAAAAACCCAGTTGCGCGGCGCGAATCGCCGCAATATATCCGCCAGGCCCGCCACCAATCACGACAACATCAAAACTTTTCGACATTTTTTATTCTTTCTCTTTAAACCAGCAGGCACCGGCATGCACGAAATCACTCGATGCACCGGTGCCTTTTGTTTTTCAGGTTACAGATCCAACAACAGGCGGGCCGGATCTTCCAGCGCTTCTTTCATCGCAACCAGGCCGAGAACCGCTTCGCGTCCATCAATGATGCGATGATCGTAGGACATCGCAAGATAATTCATGGGACGAATCACGATCTGTCCGTTTTCCACGACCGCGCGGTCTTTGGTCGCATGCACGCCAAGAATCGCCGCCTGCGGCGGATTGATGATCGGGGTGGACAACATGGAGCCGAATATACCGCCGTTGGAAATCGAGAAAGTACCGCCGGTCAGATCATCCAGCGTGAGCTTGCCTTCCTTGGCCTTTGCGCCGAACTCGCCGATTTTCTTTTCGATGTCGGCAATCGACAGTTGGTCGGCATTGCGCAGGATCGGCACCACCAGACCGCGCGGCGATCCGACCGCAATTCCAATGTCGAAGTAACCGTGATAGACAATGTCGTTGCCGTCAACCGACGCATTGATAACCGGATATTTTTTCAGCGCAGCGACGGCTGCCTTGACGAAGAAGGACATGAAGCCCAGTTTGACGCCATGCTCCTTCTCGAACTTGTCCTTGTACTTGTTACGCAGTTCTATCACCGGCAACATGTTGACTTCGTTGAAGGTGGTCAGAATTGCATTGGTCGACTGCGATTCCAGCAACCGCTCCGCGATGCGTGCGCGCAAGCGGCTCATCGGCACACGTTCTTCGGGCCGATTGCCGAGATTCATCGTTGGCGAAGGCACTTGCTGCAAAGCGGGCCTGGGGCCGGCGGCTGAAGCCTTGACCGGAGCCGCCGCGGGAGCAAGCTTCTTGTCGAGCAGGCTAACCACATCACCTTTCGTCACGCGGCCGTCTTTACCGGTGCCGGCCACCTGGCTTGCTGACATATTGTTTTCGGACAGCATCTTGGCCGCCGAAGGCATCGCAATGCCGGCCGATGCACTCGATGTCGCCACGGGCGCAGCTGCTGCAACTGGAGCGGACGCAACAGGTGTCGATGGAGCCGGAGCCACAGTAGCGGCCGCGGAAGTAGAGGCGCCGGCCTTGGCGTCAGTATCAATCCTGGCAATCACTTCACCCGCGACAACCGTGCTGCCGTTCGGCTTGACGATTTCAGTAATCACTCCTCCATCAGGAGCGGGCAATTCGAGAACAACCTTGTCGGTTTCAATATCAATCAGATTCTCATCTCGACTGATTGCATCTCCCACTTTTTTATGCCATTGCAGCAAGGTCGCTTCTGCAACGGATTCCGATAACTGCGGAACTTTAACTTCAAGAATTGCCATGTAACTCTCCGTTTCGGGTTGTTCATGCGACGCGCCAGCTTCTAGCGCGCCGCCGGGTTTTTATTTGGTGAGGATTAAACCTTTGAGTTTTGAAAAAGCAGTTTCGATCAATGCCTTTTGTTGCGCATAGTGCTTGTCGTAATAGCCGACAGCCGGTGACGCGCTTGCCGGCCGTCCTGCGTATGCGAGCTTTTGCCCATCCTGCAGGTTTTCAAAGATATTGTGCTGGATCTGGAACCATGCGCCCTGATTCTGAGGCTCATCCTGGGTCCAGACCAATTCCGTGAAGTTCGGGAATCTTTTCAACTCCGTCGCGAAAGCCTTGTGCGGAAATGGATACAACTGCTCGATACGGATGATCGCGGTATCGGACTGCCCACGTTCCTTGCGGGCGCTGACCAGATCGAAATACACCCGTCCCGAGCATGCGATCACGCGCTTGATTTTCTTGGGATCGATTTTTTCATCCGTTTCACCGATGACGGTCTGGAATGCGCCCTTCGCCAATTCCGATATCGGCGATCCCGCATCCTTGTTTCGCAACAAGGATTTCGGCGTCATGATCACGAGCGGCTTGCGGAACAAACGGATCATCTGCCGCCTCAGCAAATGGAAAATCTGCGCGGCGGTAGTCGGCTGCACGACTTGCATGTTGTTGTCCGCGCACAGTTGGAGAAACCGCTCGGGACGCGCCGACGAATGCTCCGGCCCCATCCCTTCATAGCCGTGCGGCAGCATCAGCACAAGGCCTGATGCGCGGCCCCATTTGACTTCGCCGGAACTGATGAATTGATCGATCACGACTTGCGCTCCATTGGCGAAGTCACCGAATTGCGCTTCCCAAATGGTCAGCGTATTCGGCTCGGCAGTCGAATAGCCGTATTCGAAACCCAGCACCGCTTCTTCGGAAAGAACGGAATCGATAATAGCGAACGGCGCCTGTTGTTCGGACACGTTTTGCAATGGAATATAGGTTCCTGCGTCCCAGCGCTCGCGATTCTGATCATGCAAGACAGCATGCCGATGGGTAAAGGTGCCGCGTCCGGCGTCCTGGCCGGTAAGCCGAATGGCATAGCCGGAAGATACCAGTGAAGCATAGGCAAGGTGCTCGCCCATGCCCCAGTCGAGATTCATTTCGCCTCGTCCCATTGCGGCCCGGTCGCTGAGTACTTTTTCAACCAGCGAATGTACTCTGCAGCCTTCGGGAATGGTGGTGATGCGCTCCGCCAGACGTTTGAGTTCAGCCATCGGCACCGCGGTATCGGCTGCATCGGTCCATTTCCGGTTCAGGAACGGCATCCAGTCAACCGCGTACTTGCTCTTGAAATTGGAGATGACCGGGTCCACGGTGTGACGACCTGCATCCATCGCATCCCGGTATGCCTTGACCATCGCATCTCCGCCGTCCGGAGGAATGGTGCCCTGGGCTGCCAGCTTGTCCGCGTACACTTTTCGGGTACCGGGATGTTGCGCGATTTTTTTATACATCAACGGCTGGGTCAACGCCGGCGTATCTTGTTCATTGTGCCCCAACTTGCGGAAGCAAACGATATCGACCACGATATCCTTCTTGAACTCCATCCGGTAATCGAGTGCGATCTGGGTTGCAAACACCACGGCTTCCGGGTCGTCTCCGTTGACATGCAATACCGGCGCTTCGATCATTTTCACGACATCGGAACAATAGAGCGTGGAGCGGGAGTCGCGCGGATCGGACGTGGTAAAGCCGATCTGGTTGTTGATGACGATATGCACCGTTCCACCTGTGCCGTAGCCTCGGGTTTGCGCGAGATTGAGCGTCTCCATCACTACGCCCTGGCCCGCGAACGCGGCGTCGCCGTGCACGAGAATCGGCAGCACCTGCGACCCGTCCTTGTCGCCTCGGCGCTCCATGCGCGCCTTGACCGAGCCTTCAACGACCGGATTGACGATTTCCAGGTGAGACGGATTGAATGCCAGCGAAAGATGGACCGGGCCGCCGGGGGTGGTGATATCGGACGAAAAACCCTGATGGTATTTCACGTCGCCCGCCGGCAGATCGTCACCGTGTTTGCCTTCGAATTCGGCAAACAGTTCTTTCGGCATCTTGCCGAGTGTGTTGACCAGTACATTGAGGCGGCCTCGATGCGCCATGCCGATCACGATTTCCTGCACGCCCTTCTCGCCGGCGCGCTGGATGGTTTCATCCAGCGATGCAATGAAGCTTTCGCCGCCTTCTAGCGAGAATCGTTTCTGGCCGACGTACTTGGTGTGAAGATAACGCTCAAGGCCTTCCGCAGCGGTCAGGCGATCAAGAATGTGCTTTTTCTTTTCCGCACCGAAGTTCGGCGTCGATCTTACCGACTCAAGCCGTTCCAGAATCCAGCGCTTTTGCGTCGGATCGCTGATATACATGAATTCGGGACCGATCGCGCGGCAGTAGGTATCGCGCAATGCATTGAGCAGGTCACGCAGGGTAGCCGTTTCAGTACCGAAATACGTATTGCTGATATTGAACACGATATCCATATCGGCATCGGTAAAGCCATAGGAACTCGGCTCCAGTTCCGGAATGGCGGGGCGTTCCTGACGTTGCAGCGGGTCGAGATTGGCCCAGTTATTTCCCAAAATCCGGTAAGCGGCGATCAACTGAGTCACAGCGACGCGCTTGCGGCCCATTTCAGCATCGGCGGACGCGGTGACGGTACGGATTGGCCCCTGTTTGGCGCGTTCGGCAAAGGATGCGATTACAGATGCGTGCGCGACGTCTGGCCGGTTCGAGCCGTCAACGGCTGGCACATTTTGCATCGCATCGAAATACGATCGCCAGTTATCCGGAACGGATCCTGGGTTGTCGAGATACGCCTCGTACAATTCTTCGACGTACGGGGCGTTGCCTCCAAACAAATAAGAGTTGGAGAAGTATTGCTGCATCATCTTGCTCACCTTTCTTCGCGTTTCGCGAGATTAGCGGGTTAATTTAACCTTCCGCGACACGGCCTGACCGGTTAGCGGATTGCACATCAAGTTGTGGGGAAGGGCTGCGTTGACCTGAAGTGTGTTCTTTGGTTTCGAGAGAATATCATATTTATATGCTGGCCGAAGGTTGCTTCCTCGATTGCCTGCAATAACTTTCATGCTCTTTCGCCAGGTTGCGCAAGCATGCCGGGCGTTATAATCCATTGGACATAGTGGCTTCTGGGAGGGAATCATGAGTCGATCGAGTCTTACGGGCCAACGTCTGGTGGCCGTTTTTCTGCTCGGATGCGTGTTGCTCAATTACCCGGTCCTGTTCCTGTTCAACCGCCGGGAGTCGATTTTCGGCATTCCACTGCTTTACCTTTACATCTTCAGCGCCTGGGCCTTCCTGATCGCATTGATGGCGTATGTCATTGAACGGCGAAGGAATTAATTCATGCTTCAGGGCTGGGTGATCGTTACCGTATCATTCGCCTACCTGGGCGTGCTATTCGCCATCGCCCGCTATGGGGACAAACGAGCCGACGCGGGTCGCTCGATCATCGCCAATCCAACCATTTACGCACTGTCGCTGGCGGTCTATTGCACCACCTGGACCTTCTATGGCAGCGTCGGCCGCGCCGCCTCCACCGGCATCGGTTTCCTGCCGATCTACCTCGGTCCGACCCTGATGGCAGGTTTGTGGTGGTTTGTGATGCGCAAGATCATTCGAATCAGCAAGGTCAACCGCATCACTTCGATCGCAGACTTTGTTGCGTCGCGTTATGGCAAGAGCCACATGCTGGGCGGCCTGGTAACCGTGATTGCGGTGATCGGCATCGTGCCGTACATTTCATTGCAGTTGAAGGCCGTATCCAACAGCTTCACCATCCTGCTGCACTATCCCGGCCTGCCGGGCAAGGCGATCGCACAACCGCTGTGGCAGGACAGCGCGCTCTATATTGCGATGATCCTGGCCGCCTTCACCATCCTGTTCGGCACACGCCATCTGGACGCCACCGAACGCCACGAGGGCATGGTGGCGGCGATTGCCTTTGAATCGCTGGTCAAGCTTCTCGCGTTCTTCGCGGTCGGCGTGTTTGTCACGTTCGGAATCTATAACGGCTTCGGCGATATCTTTGCTCGCGCCGAGGCGATTCCGGAGTTGCGTGGTCTGATGACGGTTGCCGAGGACGGCGGCAGTTTCCGTAGCTGGTGGTCGCTGACTTTCCTGTCCCTGTTGTCGATCATGTTCCTGCCGCGCCAATTCCAGATTGCGGTAGTGGAAAACGTCAACGAACAGCACGTGGTGCGGGCAGTCTGGCTGTTCCCGCTGTACCTGCTGCTGATCAACATCTTCGTGCTGCCGATTGCTCTTGGCGGCCTGATGCATTTCCCGAACGGGATAGTCGATGCCGACACCTATGTGTTGACATTGCCGATGGTGGAAAAACAGGCAGCGCTTACGCTACTGGTATTCATCGGCGGCCTGTCGGCCGCCACCGGCATGGTGATTGTGGAAACCATCGCGCTGTCCACCATGATCTGCAACGACTTGGTAATGCCGGTGCTGCTGCGGCAAAAATGGTTGCGCCTGAATCAGCGCAGCGACCTTTCCGGACTGCTGTTGTCGATCCGGCGCTGGGCCATCGCCGGCATACTGATGCTGGGGTATATCTATTTTCGCGCCGCAAGCGAAGCGTATGCACTGGTTGCGATCGGTCTTATTTCGTTTGCCGCGGTAGCGCAGTTTGCCCCGGCAATTATCGGCGGCATCTACTGGAAGAACGGCACCAGGAACGGCGCCATTACCGGATTGGCGGCAGGTTTTTGCGTATGGGCCTATACGCTGTTGCTTCCCTCTTTCGCCAAGTCCGGCTGGCTGCCTGCGGATTTCATCAGCGACGGCTTGTTCGGCTTATCCTTGCTCAGGCCGCAGGAATTGTTTGGTTTGACCGGACTGGATGACATATCGCACAGCATGTTCTGGAGCATGCTGGCCAACATCGGCTGCTACATCGGTTTTTCTCTCACAAGCAAGCCGGGAGCAACGGAAACCAGCCAGGCAACGCTGTTTGTGGACGTATTCCGCCGTCACGCCGAAAATACCGAGAGCGCGCGGGTCTGGCGCGGCAGCGCCAGCGTCAGCGACCTGCTGCCCTTGATCGGGCGCTTTCTCGGTCCGGAACGTGCTCAGGAAGCCTTTCTCGCATATGCCCAACGTCGCGGGCTGGCTTCAATCGATCAATTGGAGGCGGATGCGGAACTGGTGCACTACGCAGAAACTTTGCTGGCCGGCGCTCTTGGCGCCGCATCGGCACGCGTAATGGTTTCATCGGTGGCAAAAGAGGAACCGCTTGGGCTGGATGAAGTAATGAATATCCTCGACGAAGCATCGCAGGTAAGGGCCTATTCGGTAAAACTGGAAGACAAGTCGCGCGAACTGGAGGCAGCCACCGCGGAATTGCGCGCCGCCAACGAGCGGCTGAAGGAATTGGATCGCATGAAGGACGATTTCATTTCCACCGTCACCCACGAGTTGCGCACCCCGCTTACTTCGATTCGCGCATTCTCCGAAATATTGCTGGACGACCCGAAGATCGATTTGGCCGAACGCCAGCGCTTCCTGGCCATCATCACCAAGGAAACCGAGCGCCTGACGCGGCTTATCAACCAGGTGCTCGACATGGCGAAAATTGATTCTGGCAACGCCGAATGGCATACCACCGAACTGGACATGCGGGACGTTATCCGCGAATCGGTCGATGCAACCGACCAGTTGTACATCGAGCAAAGAGTACGGCTCGATCTTGACCTGCCCGATACCGTCCCGATGGTTATGGCAGATCGCGACCGCGTGATTCAAGTGATGTTGAACCTGTTGTCAAATGCCGTGAAATTCTGTGACCCTGCAGCCGGGCACGTTGCGGTACGTTTGCGCCTGAGGGATGGCATGCTGCGAGTCGATGTTGCCGACAATGGGCCTGGCATCGCAGCAGCCGACCAAAAACTGATATTCGAGCGGTTCCGCCAAGTCGGCGATACACTTACCAACAAGCCGCGCGGCACCGGATTGGGATTGCCAATCAGCCGCCAGATCATTGAACATTTCGGCGGAATGCTATGGGTTGAAAGTCTGGAAGGAAAGGGATCGACCTTTTCCTTCACGCTGCCGCTCAATCGGGCAATGGATGAACAGACCGACAATGGCGCATTACAACCGCGCAGACAGGTAGAGAATGAATAAACGAATTTTGATCGCCGACGATGAACCCAATATCGTGGTCTCGCTTGAGTTCCTGATGAAGCGTGAAGGGTTTGATGTCGAGGTGGCGGTTGACGGCGAAGCCGCGCTCGATGCGATGGCCGCACATGTGCCGGACTTGATCCTGCTTGATGTCATGTTGCCGAAGAAGGACGGCTTCGAGGTATGCCAGCAGATCCGGACCAATCCGGCCTGGCAATCGGTCAAGATCATCATGCTGACCGCCAAGGGACGGGATACCCAAATCGCCAAAGGCCTGGCGCTTGGCGCGGATTCCTACATGACCAAACCATTCTCGATCAAGGACTTGGTGACTCAGATCAAGCAGCTCCTTGACGTACCCCAATGACAGGCAAGCCATCGTTCCCGGTCGCTCTGGCCGGATTCTATGGCCTGCTGGGCGGTGTCACTGCCCTGCTCTATGCCGCACTATGGGCGACGCTCGAACCGGCTGAAAAACAGCTTCTCTTGCGCCTTCTCGAAGAACGTGCGGGCGTGGCAATATTCATCTTGCTGCTGATGATGGTGGCGCTCGGCATGATTTTCGAACAGATCTACCGCCGTTACGTCGGAATGCCCGGCAAACTGGGCGAACAAGTGCGCGTCATGCTGGGCGCCAACTACGCGCTGCGCCTGCAGCCGGAAGGCACTCCGGAAATGCGCGGCCTGGCCGCCGCCATCAATGAACTGGCTGATCAGCGCGACGCCTTGCAACGCGATGTGCTGGCTAAAATCCGCGACGCGCAAGCGTCGGTCGAAACCGAAAAAAACCGGTTCGCGGCGTTGATGTCGGAACTCTCGCAAAGCGTGATTGTGTGCAACCTTGACGGACGCATTCTGCTCTACAACAATCGCGCACGGCAATTGTTTGAAACGCTGGGAGAGGGTTCGCAAACAGGATCAGGCGGCGCGCTGATCGGCCTGGGGCGTTCAATTTTTGCGATCATCGAGCGCAGCCTGATCAATCATGCCCTGGATAAGATCCATCATCAGACCCGTCGCGGCGCAACACAGCCGGTCGCGAATTTCGTCACCAGCCTTGAAGCTCAGTTGATCCGCGTGCAAATGGCGCCGGTGCTGGGTACGCAGCAAGAGACGGAGCGCAGCCGCGAGGAATCCAGTCAGAAAGGCGAACGCGCCGTCAGCGGCTATGTACTGATTCTCGACAATATCACTCGGGCCTTCGAAATCGAGAGTCGGCGCGACCTGATGCTGCAATTGCTTACCGAAGGCGGGCGCGCCTCGCTCGCCAACGTTCGAGCCGCAGTGGAAAACCTGCTGGCTTATCCCGACATGGAAGCCTATCAACGCGATCGCTTCATCGGCATCATGCGCGACGAAGTGGACACAATGAGCAGGCGGCTGAATCAAACCGTCACCGATTTCTCGGACGCGATTAAAGTACGCTGGCCGCTTGAAGAAATGCGCGGCGCCGACCTGATCGATGCAGCGCGGCGACATATCGAACAACACCTTGGATTGCCGACCAAAATCGAAGATATCGACGATGAAGTATGGATCAAGACCGACAGCTTTTCGCTGCTTCAGGCACTGACCTACGTCAGTGTGCGTCTCAAGGAGGAATTCAAGGTGCGCGAAGTACGCTTCCGCCTTGCTCGGGCCGGCCGCCTGGCACATCTCGATCTGATCTGGACCGGCACCGTGATCGGAAGCGAAACGCTGATGGCATGGGAACTGGAACCCATGCACTTCAATGGCGAAAGCAGTACGTTGACACTGCGCGAGGTGGCGGAACGGCACGGCGGCGAACTCTGGTTCCAGCGCGACAAGCCGCTCCATCGCTCATTCTTTCGCATCCTGATTCCTGCAACGGCTACTCCGGAAGCATCGCACCTGGTCGCGCCGCACGGCGCAAGCCGTCCGGAATATTATGATTTCGATCTGTTTCGCCGGAGTGCGGAAACCCATGCCCTCGACGACCGGCTTCTGACGCAACTGACCTACACGGTGTTCGACACCGAGACCACCGGGCTGGAACCGTCCGCCGGAGATGAAATCATTCAGATCGGCGCAACCCGCATCGTCAACGGACGCTTGCTCAGAAATGAAACGTATGAACAATTGATCGACCCGCGGCGGCCGATTGCGCCGGAATCGATACGCATCCACGGCATCAGCAGGGACATACTGGAAGGCCAGCCGACCATCGACCGGATACTGCCCGATTTTCACGCGTTTTGCGAAGATACGGTACTGGTTGCACATAATGCCGCATTTGACATGCGCTTCCTGCAGATGAAGGAACAATCCAGCGGCGTCATCTTCCATCAACCTTTACTCGACACTTTGCTGCTGTCCGCCGTGATTCATCCCAACCAGGATTCGCACCGGTTGGAGGCGATCGCGGAGCGGCTGGGCATCAATGTCATCGGGCGCCATACCGCACTGGGCGACGCCATCGTCACCGGCGAAATATTTCTCAAAATGATTCCACTGCTGGCCGAGCAAGGCATCAAGACATTACGTGAAGCGCGCGAGGCATCCGAACGTACTTACTACGCCAAGGCCAAATACTAGGAAACATATGGGAGAACAGCCGCATCCGCCTCTTCAGGGCGAATATCAAACGATGCACAGTCCGCTGTCCGGCATCATTCGGCGTACGCCGGTTACTGTAGCGCCGCAATTCAGTGTGCGCGTAGCGCTGCAAATCATGGAACAGCACCGCATCGGGTCTATCGTGATTGCCGAACCGGAAACGCTAATTCCGCTCGGGATATTTACGCTACAGGATTTGCTGCGGCGCATTTCATTGCGCAACGGTGATCTCGAACAGCCGATCGCCAACGTAATGACGCGTGACCTGGTTACCCTCGATCCGCACACCACCGCGTACCAGGCGGCCCTTACGATGGCAAGGCACGGCCTGCGTCACATACTGATCGTCGACGAACAAGGACGATTGCTTGGTATTGTGTCGCAGAACGATCTGTTTTCACTGCAGCGCACCGGCATCAAGGAAATCAGCAACGAAATCGGCGGCGCACGGGATATGGATGTCCTCATACATGCGGCGCGCGACATTCGGCAATTGGCCGACAGCATGCTGGCCCAGGGCATCGGCGCCGAGCAACTGACACATTTCATCTCCACCCTGAACGACTTGCTCACCCTGCGCATCATTGAACTGACCCAGGCCGAATTCGAACTGCCTCCGGTAAAGTGGTGCTGGATTGCGCTTGGTTCGGAAGGACGCTTCGAACAAACATTCACGACGGATCAGGACAACGCGATCATGTTTGAATCGGCGGACAGTGACGCCGATCGTGCGCGGCAGCAGTTTCTGCCGTTCGCGCAAGCGGTGAACCGCAAACTGGACGCATGCGGCTTTCTGCTGTGCAAGGGCGATATCATGGCGGGCAATCCAATGTGGTGCCTGTCGTTGAACGAATGGCAGCGGAAATTTTCCGGCTGGATACAGACGCCGCGGCCAAAAGCCTTGCTATTCGCATCGATTTTTTTCGATTTCAGACCGCTTTATGGAGAACATGAGTTGACCGTTACATTGCGTAACTGGTTACTGGATGCCTGCGGCAAGAACTCCTTGTTCCTGCAACAGATGGCGGCGAATGCGCTGCAATCCCAACCGCCGCTCGGCGTCTTTCGCGATTTCAGAGTGCAAAAAACAGGACAATTTCCACATACCATCGACTTGAAGATGGCAGGTCTATGGCCGTTCATCAATGCCGCGAGAATCTTTGCGCTCGCTTACGGCATACCGGAAACCAATACAGCCCGGCGCCTGCGATCAGTAGCGGGAAAAATGAATTTCTCGAACGAAGAAATCGCTGCGATTGTCGACAGCTTCTATTACATACAACGATTGCGGCTGCGTCATCAGCACAAATTGCAGGGATTGGCTGAAGGTGCGAATCGCATCAATCCCGATGCCTTGAACCCGCTTGACCGCCGCATCCTCAAGGAAGCGTTCAAGCAGGCGCGCCGGCTGCAGAGCCGTTTGCAGCTCGACTACCAGTTGTAGCGCACAAGTCCTCCTAAAGACCGCAATTCAAGCCCTGTGCCATGCAGATGTAGCGCTTGGCCACGGCCAGTCCGATCCAGAGCCAGAACAGCAGGAAAAAAGTCACGAACGGAATATGTTTGTCGATAACGAAACGAGGCGTAATCATGCGCACCAGCTTGACTGCAGGGCTGGTAATTGTTTGCATCAAGCGATAGACGACATTAGTGTCTCTCGACCTGCCTGCGAATAACGCCAGTACGCCTTGCCCCAGCAAGGTATAGCCGGCAACTTCCACTATCACGCGAATCATGCTGATTACAAACAGTTCCGGTGAATTCATCTGAAATTTATCTCCCATGCCCACAGAATATTGCGGGCCATTAACGGCCATTGTATCTGATGGCCCCATACTATTGCGACGGCAAGTCTATTGAGATTGCGCAACTTCTGGTTGAAGCCGTTATCTCAACACGCCATAATGCGGCCAGGCCTATTCTTCAAGGATCTCCATGAATTTCGAGCAATATCGTCATTACTATCGTGGCTGTTTCTTTGAAACATTCAAGCGCCCGGCAAAAGCGATAGAGGCTTACCGACTTTCATTGCATTACGAGCCGCGGTTCGCCAAGGCCGCCGCATGCATCGCCCACCTGTACGCAATGCAAGAACAATTCGACGAGGCGGAGCGGTACTTTCTCGAAGCAGTTCGCCTGTTGCCGACTCAGGCCGAAATGCACTTCAATCTCGGCTATGTACTTGACCGCCAGGGGAAATATGAACAAGCCATCGCGTCGTTCTCGGAAGCCGTACGGCTGAAGAAAACGGTCGATCGCGCCTGGTATGGAATGGGTCTGGCGCATGCGGCACTCGGGCGTCATGAGGAAGCCGCCAAAGCGCTTGAAGAAGCTGCGAGACTACAACCTATGCATTCCCATGCCTGGTATGCATTGGGTATGGCCAGCCATCGCTCGCATAATCCTGATCGCGTGCGGGAAATCGTGATCTACCTGCATCGCATCGATCCGATCATGTGCCGCAGGTTGATCCAGGAAGCGGATCAGAGTGATCTTGCCTACCTGGTGAAGGACCTGGCAGTTTAGCTCACGCGCATTACCCTGCCATAAAAAAGATCGAGCCCGCTTGCGCGGGCCCGATCTTTTTTCTTACTGCTTTAGGTTACGGACCTATGCCGGCGCCGGAGCAGGACTGCCCGTTGGCACCGGACCGGTTCCACCCAGATTCGGGTAGCGGACATGGTCCACCAGTTCCTGAACTTCCCTCGCCGGCGGCGCGGAAATCAGGCTACCGATAATGACACCGGCAAAACCGACCGGGATACCAAAGATACCCGCGGAGATCGGATTGATACCGAACCACAGCTGCCCGTTAACACCGAAGAATGGATAAGTCAGGTACATGTAATACATACAGACGAACATGCCGCCTAACATACCCAAAATGGCACCCAGCTTGTTGGCCCGTCGCCAGAATACGCCGCATACCAGGGCCGGGAAAAACGCCGAGGCTGCAATCGAGAACGCGGCGCCTACCAGGAACAGGATGTTACCGGGTTTGAGCGAAGTGACGTAGGCGGCAATTAACGCCACTACCAGCAACAGCGTCTTGGCAATCGCCAGACGGCGCGTGGTCGCTGCATGCGGATCGATCATTTTGTAATACACGTCATGCGACAGTGCATTCGCGATGGTCAGCAGCAAACCGTCCGCGGTAGAAAGCGCCGCAGCAAGACCGCCCGCCGCCACCATGCCGGAGATCACATACGGCAAGCCGGCAATCTCGGGGGTGACCAGCACGATCAAGTCGCCGCCAATGACGATTTCCGCCAGTTGCACCAGGCCGTCCCCGTTAATGTCAGTAATGTTCATCAAGGTTGGATCAACCTTTGCCCACGCCGCCACCCAGGCCGGCAAGGACGCGAAAGAACTGCCGACAAGGTTGTTGTAGATATCGAACTTGACCAGCACCGCCAAGGCAGGCGCGGTGAAGTACAAGAGGAAGATGAAGAACAACGACCAGAACACCGACTTGCGCGCTTCCTTCACGCTTGGCGTGGTGTAGTAGCGCATCAGGATGTGCGGTAGCGCAGCGGTTCCCACCATCAGGCAAAATACCAAAGCCAGGAAGTTGAGACGAGCCTTGTCACGTGCCGCCTCATCCTTTCCCGCAAATGGTTCTGCATGCGGCTTGATCGGTCCGGCCCGCGCCGCCAAACCTTTTTCCTTGGTCCACGCTTCCTTGGCAGCGTCAACATCCGCAGGATATTTGTCGACGGCTGCTTGCGCTTTCTCTATCTGGTCCGGCGGAGCATTGGATGCTTTCAAATCCGCCAGTTGTTTTTCAACCGCAGCCTTGTCGGCGGAAAATGCCGTATCCCCATCCTTAAGCTTGGCGGTGGCCGCATCCGACCTGGCCTTGAGAATGCCTCGGACTTCCGCCTCCTTGGCGCCGTCAGGAGTGCTCGGGTCGTTCAAAACCTTCTCGCGTGCGGTCACTTTTTCCAGTTGGTAGCCGTACACCACCTGAGGAACCGGCACGCCGGTCTGCTTCATGGACAGCCATACCGGAGGGATCATGTAAGCGACAATCAGGATGATGTACTGAGCTACCTGAGTCCAGGTCACCGCACGCATCCCGCCGAGGAATGAACACACCAGGATGCCGCCGAGGCCCACGAACACGCCGATGCCGAACTCGAGTCCGGTGAAACGCGCAGTGATGATGCCGACGCCGTAGATTTGTGCAATCACGTAGGTGAAGGAGCAGATGATCGCAGCTATCACACCGATCAGGCGCGGAATATTACCGCCGTAGCGGGCGCCGAGAAAGTCCGGAATCGTGAACTGGCCGAATTTGCGCAGGTAAGGCGCCAGGAACAACGCCACCAGGCAATATCCGCCGGTCCAGCCAAGGATAAACGCAAGTCCGTCATACCCCGTAAGATACAAGGTTCCCGCCATGCCGATGAATGAAGCGGCGCTCATCCAGTCGGCGCCGGTCGCCATGCCGTTGAACAGCGCAGGTACGCGACGCCCGGCCACATAGTATTCCGAGACGTCAGCCGTGCGGCTCATGATGCCGATACCGGCATACAAGCCGATAGTGGCAAACAAGAACAGGTAACCGATCCACTTCGGCGTCATCCCCATTTGCTCTGCGATGGCGAGGAAGACGACGAAGGCCAGGAAGCCTCCTGTGTAGAAGGTGTAGTACTTCGTCAACTGTTGGGTAAAGGTTTTCTGGGTTGTAGCCATGGCTTATTCCTCCTCTTCTTCTACGCCGTACTCGACATCCAGCCGGTTCATGTAACGTGCATAAATAAAGATAATAAGAACGTAGATGATCAACGAGCCTTGGGCAGCCATGTAAAAGGAGAACGGAAACCCCAATATGGTTATCGACGCCAGTTCTCTGGCGAAATAACCCAGTACGAAAGTAACAAAGAACCAGATGAATAACAGTATGCCTGTCACCCTCAAGTTCTTTTGCCAATACTCCAAATGCTTGACAGAGAGTTGCATGGACGACTCCTCAAATATAGATACATGTTGTCCTCCTTGGCGGAGGCAAAACATCACTCTTTTCGGTGACTGATACGTTTTCTATAACGACGGATACCGCATAGCCATATTACGTGTGTCTCGCGTTTGGTAATCTTGGCTACTTTTCAGATTAACAAACTTTTATAGATTTGTAATGTTGCAACGCAATGCCATGTCTTTCTTTTTTTTATAGATAGCTATTTAAGAATTGGTGAAATGCTATAGCTAAAAACATGTGCTCAAGGCAATAAAAAAACCCGCACCAACTGTTAATTGGCGCGGGTTCAAGAAAATAGCGATGAATTTTTTATCGCGTCATATTCTCAGTAAATAACCTAGCAAGTTATCAATGGATCATTTTCCCCGCTTCGACATCGGTGGCACATCGCGCGCCGGCGAACCGACAAAGAGCTGGCGCGGACGTCCGATCTTTTGTTCCGGATCGGAAATCATCTCGTTCCACTGAGCGATCCAGCCGACGGTACGCGCCATTGCAAAGATTCCCGTGAAAAGAGAAACCGGGATGCCCAGCGCCGATTGCACGATGCCGGAATAGAAGTCGACGTTCGGATACAGTTTGCGCGACACGAAGTAATCGTCTTCCAACGCCACTTTTTCAAGCGCCATCGCAAGTTTGAACAGCGGGTCGTCCTGCAAGCCCAGCTCCGCCAGCACTTCATGGCAGGTTTCGCGCATCAGCTTGGCGCGCGGGTCGTAATTCTTGTAGACGCGATGACCGAAGCCCATCAACTTGACGCCGGAATTCTTGTCCTTGACCTGCTTGACGAATTCGCCGATGTTGTCGACCGAACCGATTTCCTTGAGCATGTTCAGCGCCGCCTCGTTGGCGCCGCCGTGCGCCGGACCCCACAGGCAGGCGATGCCCGCCGCAATACATGCGAATGGATTTGCACCGCTGGAGCCGGACAACCTGACGGTGGAGGTCGAAGCGTTTTGCTCATGATCGGCGTGCAGGATCAGGATGCGGTCGAGCGCGCGCACCAGCACATCATTGACTTTGTATTCCTCGCACGGCGTGGAAAACATCATGCGCATGAAGTTGGCGCTGTAGGACAGGTCGTTGCGCGGGTAGACGAAAGGCTGTCCGATTGAATACTTGTACGACATCGCGACCAGGGTCGGCATTTTCGCAATCAAACGAATGGCGGATACTTCGCGATGATGCGGATCATTGATATCGAGCGAGTCGTGATAGAACGATGCCAGCGCGCCGACGGTGCCAACCAATACGGACATCGGATGCGCATCGCGACGGAAACCGCGAAAGAAAAACTGCATCTGCTCGTGCACCATGGTGTGTTTGGTGACTGTATTGACGAATTGCAATTTCTGCTGCTGGTTCGGCAATTCGCCGTTCAGCAACAAGTAGCAGGATTCGAGGAAGTCGCAATTGACGGCCAGTTGATCGATCGGATAACCGCGATAAAGCAGTTCGCCCTTGTCGCCATCGATATAGGTGATCGACGAGTTGCAAGCCGCGGTAGACATGAAACCCGGATCGTAGGTAAATTTGCCGGTAGCACCGTAAAGCTTGCGAATATCGATAACATCGGGGCCTATCGTGCCCTTGTAAATCGGAAACTCGATCGAGGGAGAACCGTCAGAAAATGACAGGGTGGCTTTGGTATCGGAGTTGGTCATGGCTCTTCCTTCTTATGGACGGTGAGTCGATAGATAAAATTCAATGATAAAAGTCTAAACTTTTTAAGAATCCGCGTCACGGACTGCGCAAGCGCGCCAACAAAGCATGGACATGGGGCAAGTCCACTTCTTCATCCGGCTCTTTGCGCCCCAGCAGCAAATGCATCAAATCGTTATCCGACAATTCGAGCAACCGGGAGAGCGCATCGACTTCTTCGTCAGTGAGCGTTGATTCGTGCTGATCCAGAAAACGCGTCAGAACTAAGTCGTTCTCCAGGAGTCCGCGACGGCTGCGCCAGCGCAAACGAGCACGCTTGATCGGATCAGCTTGATGGGTAATAGACATGGATTCTCTTCATATTCATTTCATCCGGCTTAATTGGCATGACTGCCTGCAAACCGGACGAAACACAGCGGAAACATAGTGTCTCCGCCCTTCCCGTGCGCCTTATATGGCGCGGCGCACCATCAATTCCTTAATCTTGCCGATCGCCTTGTTGGGATTCAATCCTTTCGGACAGACATCCACGCAATTCATGATCGAATGGCAGCGGAACAGGCGGTAAGGATCTTCAAGATTATCCAACCGCTCGCCCGTTGCTTCATCGCGACTGTCGGCAATAAAGCGATAAGCCTGAAGCAAACCGGCCGGACCGACGAATTTATCGGGGTTCCACCAGAACGACGGGCATGACGTTGAACAGCACGCACACAAGATACATTCATACAAGCCATCCAGTTCCTCGCGCTCGGCCGGCATTTGCAGACGTTCCTTCTCCGGCGGAATCGTGTCGTTTATCAGGAACGGCTTGATCGAATGATATTGCTTGAAGAAAAGCGTCATGTCGACGATCAGATCGCGGATGACCGGCAAGCCGGGCAGTGGCCGCAATATGATCGGCTGCTTCAGCTCATTCAGATTGGTGGTGCAAGCCAATCCGTTCTTGCCATTGATATTCATCGCGTCCGAACCGCACACACCTTCGCGGCAGGAGCGGCGCAAGGCAAGCGAATCATCGACATCGGACTTGATGCGCTGCAATGCATCCAGCAGCATCTTGTCGGTATCCTGCAGTTCCACCGTCAAGCTCTGCATGTAAGGCTTGGCATCCTTGTCCGGATCGTAACGGTAAATTTGAAATTTAAGAGTGCGTGGCATGGGTTGATCTCGTTAGAAAGTACGTGCCTTGGGCGGGAAGGTTTCCACTGACAGCGGCTTGGTAATGACCGGTTTGTAGTCGAGGCGATTGCCCTCGGAATACCATAGCGTGTGCTTCATCCAGTTGACATCGTCGCGCTTGTCGAAGTCGCGATGCGCATGCGCGCCGCGCGATTCCTTGCGGGCTACAGCCGACGTGATGGTGGCCTTTGCTGTCTCAATCAGGTTATCGAGTTCCAGTGCTTCAACACGCGCAGTGTTGAACACCTTCGATTTGTCCTTGAACGATACATGCTTGCGTCGCTCATCGAGTTCCATGATGGCTCTGTACCCGCTTTGAAGCAGCTCATCGGTGCGGAATACGCCGCAGTACTTCTGCATCGCTGCCCGGATATCGTCCGCAACACCCTGCACCCGCTCGGTACCCGTACTCGACTCCAGTCTGGATAGACGAGACATCGCCAGATCCGCAACATCCGCCGGCAGCGGTTTGTGACTCTTTTCTTTCAGATTGCTCTGCACCACATGATTGCCTGCAGCGCGGCCGAATACCAGCAGATCGAGCAATGAATTGGTGCCGAGGCGATTAGCGCCATGTACCGACACGCAGGCACACTCGCCGATGGCATACATGCCATTGACGATCGCATTCGGATTGCCATCCTTGGGAGCGACTACCTGACCATATATATTGGTCGGGATACCGCCCATCTGATAGTGGATCGTCGGCACGACCGGAATCGGTTCCTTGGTTGCATCCACGTTGGCGAACTTGTGGCCGATTTCCAGAATCGAAGGCAGGCGTTTTTGAATCGTGTCGGCACCGATATGCCGCAGATCCAGCAACACGTGGTCCTTGTTCGGACCGCAGCCTCGGCCTTCCTTGATTTCCTGGTCCATCGAACGCGAAACAAAATCGCGCGGCGCCAGATCTTTCAGCGTGGGCGCATAACGTTCCATGAAACGTTCGCCATTGCTGTTGATCAGAATCCCGCCCTCGCCGCGAACGCCTTCGGTGATCAATACACCCGCCCCGGCAACACCGGTTGGGTGAAACTGCCAGAACTCCATGTCTTCCAGCGGCAGGCCGGCGCGCGCCACCATGCCCAATCCGTCGCCGGTATTGATGAAAGCATTGGTGGAGGCGGCGAAGATGCGTCCGGCGCCGCCGGTAGCAAGTATCGTGGTTTTCCCTTCGAAGATCATCACATCGCCGGTTTCCATCTCCAGCGCGACCACGCCGACAATATCGCCTTCCTGATCGCGGATCAGGTCGATCGCCATCCACTCAACGAAAAAATGCGTCTTGGCGCGTACGTTGCGCTGATACAGGGTATGCAGCAATGCATGTCCGGTGCGGTCCGCGGCGGCACAGGCGCGCTGTACCGGCTTTTCACCGAAGTTGGCGGTATGGCCGCCGAACGGACGCTGATAAATGGTGCCGTCCGGATTGCGGTCGAACGGCATGCCGAAGTGTTCGAGTTCGTACACGACCTTCGGCGCTTCACGGCACATGAATTCGATTGCATCCTGGTCGCCGAGGTAATCCGACCCCTTGACCGTGTCGAACATGTGCCAGTACCAATCGTCTTCCGACATATTGCCAAGCGAAGCGCCGATACCGCCCTGCGCTGCGACCGTATGCGAACGCGTCGGGAATACTTTCGACAATACCGCGACGTTCAATCCGGCTTCGGCCAACTGCAGCGAAGCACGCATGCCGGAACCGCCGGCGCCGATAATTACCGCGTCAAACCGGCGCGAAGGAATAGTTGATTTAATTGCTGCCACGATTACTCTCTCCAGAGGATCTGCACCGCCCACCCGGCGCATCCGACCAGCCACAAAATCGTGGCAACATGCAAGGCAAAACGGAGGGATGCCGGTTTGGCGTAATCCATCCAGATATCCCGCATACCGACCCACGCGTGATAAAACAGCGCAATGAACATGACGAAGGTTGAAATCTTGAACCACTGCTGCGCAAACAGTCCGGCCCACCCTTCATAACTAAAATTATTGCCGGTCAAAAAAGCAGCCAGCAAAATAATGGTGTAGATCACCATGACGACGGCGGTGACTCGCTGCACCAGAAAGTCCTTAAGACCGTAGTGCGCGCCGACGATTACCCGATTGGTTCCAATTTCGTTATTTGCCATTTAAAACACCCCGAACAGTTTCAATGCAACCAGCAAGGTAAGCGACAGGCTGATGGCCAATACTACGATCGCGGTCCGCCCGGTACCCTCTTTGGTCAAACCGATATGCAAATCCATGAGCAAATGGCGAATGCCTGCGCAAAAGTGATGCAGATAGGACCAGACCAGCGCCAGGATGATGAGCTTGACAAACCAGTGAGAGGCAATGCCTTGGAAATGGGCGAACGATATTTCCGACGTCAGACTTTTTTCAAGTAAATATAGGATAAAAGGAAGCAGTGCAGCAAGCAGAAAACCGCTGATCCTGTGTCCGATTGAAACATAGGCGCCGATCGGCCAGTAGTAGAACGGCAAATTCTTCAAGAAATTAATATTGCGGAATTGCGGTCTATCTTTTTTTACGGCTTCCGACATAGAAAACCTCTCTTTGCATGATAATTCTGTAATTCTCGCTTATTTTGGTGCACCACACCAATATTTATTGGCGCGCCGCCTGATTTATCTTTTTGTCAAGCGGGTTCGCGAGTCTTTTTGCATTTGCAAATTAATTGATTCAGCTCAATTCGTTTTGATAGTGATGGCGATCCGTAAGGTACAGGCCGCGCCGAACTTCGACGGGCTTGTCGCCGTAAGTATATGAAACGCGCTCCACGCTTAACAAAGGCGTATTGACAGCAACCGCCAACAAGCCGGCAACTTCTTCGCCCGCACTGACGGCGCGGATCCGTTCCGCCGCACGTATCATGTGCGTGCCAAACTCGGTTTCAAACAACCCGTACATCGGGCCCTTGTATTCGATCAGACGTTCGGCGGTTAATCCTTTGAATATCACACCGGGAAGCCAGAGCTCTTCCAGAATCGTTGGCTTACCGTCAAACGAAAGCACACGTTTGATGAAAATCACCGAATCGCCGGATTTGATATCCAGCAGACGCGCCACTTCGGCCGGCGCACGCATACGCTTGACTTCGATGATCCTGTTATCGGGATAATGGGCCTCGCCGGCATCCGGCATCAGGCGCAGGAATCGAAACTGCGCGCGCGCTTCGTGATGGGTTGCCACGAACGTGCCTTTGCCCTGCCTGCGCACCACCAGATTTTCGGCGGACATCTCGTCAATCGCCTTGCGTACCGTTCCCTGGCTAACCTTGAATCGATTGGCCAACTCAATTTCACTTGGAATCAAATCGCCTGGCTTCCATTCGCCGGACTGCAGGCTTTGCGTAATCAAGACCTTGATTTGCTGGTATAACGGACTGAAAGTGGCCGACACTCCAGGAGCAGACGCTCCAACTCCAGCACCTGGCGCGCTAGTGTTCGTCAATTGAGAAATTGTGGAACTCATAAGCCGCGATTTCACCACAAAACACCCATTGCAGTCTAGCAAAACCTGCTAAGTGATATGTCTTATATAAGATATAAGATGAGCATTGACAGAGTACTTATGTCAGCCTACACTCGCGTGCAAACTATTTCGCACCAAAAACTGATTTCCATAAACATACGCCACCGCTCGCAATCGATGTCGCGGCACGCTGCTCAAGCTGACTCGGCATGTTTTCGCCGGTATTATTACAGTCTTTCATTACAGTCTTTCGAAACCTACAATCCTTTGAAATCATCAGTACGTTTCGGCACAGCTTTCATTACCACTTTGGAGATTCAACATGACTAAGTCCCCTATGCGCGTTGCCGTCACCGGCGCCGCCGGTCAGATTGGCTACTCTTTGCTGTTCCGCATCGCCAATGGCGATATGCTCGGCAAGGATCAACCAGTCATTCTGCAATTGCTCGAAATCCCGGATGAAAAGGCTCAGAAGGCGCTGAAAGGCGTGATGATGGAAATCGACGATTGCGCATTTCCGCTGTTGGCCGGCATGACCGCGCATAGCGATCCAATGACCGCGTTCAAGGACATCGATGTCGCGTTGCTGGTAGGCGCCCGTCCGCGCGGACCAGGCATGGAGCGCAAGGACCTGCTCGAAGCCAATGCACAGATCTTTACCGTCCAGGGCAAGGCGCTTGACGCGGTCGCGTCGCGCAACGTGAAAATACTGGTGGTCGGCAATCCGGCCAACACCAATGCCTACATCGCAATGAAATCGGCGCCGAGTCTGCCGGCCAAGAACTTCACCGCGATGCTGCGCCTGGATCACAACCGTGCTCTGTCGCAGGTCGCCGCGAAAATCGGCAAACCGGTCTCGGCGATCGAAAAGCTGTGCGTTTGGGGCAATCATTCCCCGACGATGTATGCCGACTATCGATTCGCGACAGTCGACGGTCAGCCGGTCAAAGCAATGATCAATGATGAGATCTGGAACAAGGACGTATTCCTCCCGACAGTCGGCAAGCGCGGCGCCGCGATCATTGAAGCACGCGGTTTGTCGTCCGCCGCATCGGCAGCCAATGCCGCAATCGATCATGTGCGCGACTGGCTGCTCGGCACCAACGGCAAGTGGACCACGATGGGCATCCCATCGGATGGTTCCTACGGCATTCCGAAAGATACGATGTTCGGTTTTCCGGTCACGACCGAGAATGGCGAATACAAAATCATTCAAGGCCTGGAGATTGACGAGTTCTCGCAAGAGCGCATCAATATCACGCTGAAAGAGCTGTCTGACGAACGCGAAGGCGTCAAACACCTCGTAGGCTAATCGCTTGCAAGGGCCGGATAGGCCGCGCGCTCGATATCGCGGCGCAGCTTGTCCGGCAAATCACCGAATCATTGCACCAGTCCGAACCGCATTTCATATGCACCCCTCCGAGGTCTTATTTCAAGGCAAGCACCAACCGGCTTCAATTCCGGCCTGCGATCACTATGCCGGCTCCGAGAAGCTGATGCGCAAGTCGATCGCACTTCAACAAGAGCTTGGTCCCATATTTGACATCACTCTCGACTGTGAAGATGGCGCCGCTGCCGGCAATGAAGAAGCGCATGCGCGACTGGTGGCGCAGCTCGTCGCCGGAAAAGACAATTTTTTTGGCCGAATCGGTGCGCGCGTGCACGAACTCAACAGTCCTTTCTTTGAACAAGATATCGAAATTATTTGCCAGGGTGCAGCCGAACGCCTGGCCTATCTGGTCATTCCAAAAGCCGATAGCGCGACCGAAGTCGCGCTTGCAGCGGAACTCGTCAGCCGTCATGCGAAACAAGGCGGCCGCGACGACCTGCCGATTCATGTGTTGATCGAAACCCACGGCGCGCTGGCCGATGTGCGTGCGATCGCGGCGCATCCTCAGGTTGAATGCCTGTCGTTTGGCATCATGGATTTCATCTCCGGCCACTATGGCGCGATTCCGGCAGAAGCGATGCGCTCACCCGGCCAATTTTCACATCCGCTGGTAACGCGAGCCAAGCTGGAAATTTCCGCTGCCTGTCATGCGCATGGCAAAGTACCTTCGCATAACGTCACGACCGAAATCAAGGACACCGAAATAGTCAAACACGACGCAACTCGAGCGATGGCGGAGTTTGGATACACGCGAATGTGGAGCATCCATCCCGGCCAGATCAATCCGATACTGAGTGCCTTTGTCCCGCGCAGCAACGAAATCGACGAAGCGGCGCGGATTTTGACTGAAGCGCAGGCGAATCATTGGGGGCCAATACAACAGAATGGAAAATTGCATGACCGGGCCAGCTATCGCTATTACTGGACCGTGCTGCAGCGTGCAAAATTGAACGGCTTGCCGCTATCCGAATCCATCGTCAAATTACTTTGAATCGAACATACGTTATGTTCACTACAGCGGAATACCGCGCATAATTGGAGACAATACGATGAAACAATTTCTGCCCTCACTTATATTGTTGGGCGCCAGCATGGCGATCACGGCGCCATACGCAATTGCGCAAACCGCTTCCCCTGCACCGGCAAAATCAGCCAAGCCGGCCACGAAGAAGGCAGCAAAGCCGGCCGCGAAAAAAGCAGCTGAAAAACTGAAGATCACTGAAACACAGGACGGGTCCGACACCGACGAGGACGACAAGGAACCCGATATTGCCGGCTCGGTCAGTGTCGATTACAAATGTGAGCTCGGAAACAACGTGACGATTTTCGAGAACGCTGCGGACGACAAACATGTTGCCTTGCGCTGGAACAAAAAGCTGGTCCGGCTGAAGCGTGTGGATACAAGCACCGGTGCGAACCGTTTTGAAAACCGCCGTCAAGGCTTGGTCTGGATCGGCATCCCGGCCAAAGGGATATTGCTCGATTCCAAAAAAGGCCAGCAGCTGGCAAACGACTGCAAGACTCCGGAACAAATGGTACGTAAGGAAGTGCCCAGCGACGAGCCGGGGATGCTGGCGTCGCCGGCAGCGCCTGCAACACCGGCCAAGCCAACCAAGCCGGCCAAGAAGGCAGCTCCGAAAAAATCGCAGAGCTGATCCAGCATTACGTTGACATACAGGGATGCTTCTGCATCGACACCGCTATTCAAGTTCATTTTTTTTATCGTTCGATTTCTAAAAACAAGGAGAGGCCATGTCCCGCAACACATTGAACACGCTCAAGGAATTCAACATCTCGAATTCCAAAAAGGGCAAGTTCTACTCGCTCCCCGCGCTGGAGAAAAAACTCGGCGTCAATATCTCGCGTTTACCGGTATCGATTCGCATTGTCCTGGAATCGGTGCTGCGCAATTGCGACGGCAAGAAAGTGACCGAGGAACACGTCCGGGAACTCGCCAACTGGCGTCCGAACGCGACCCGCGTCGACGAGATTCCATTCGTGGTCTCGCGCGTCGTACTGCAAGACTTTACCGGCGTGCCATTGCTGGCCGACTTGGCGGCGATGCGCGGCGTCGCCTCCAAGATGGGCAAGAACCCGAAGAACATCGAACCGCTGGTGCCGGTCGACCTGGTTGTCGACCATTCGGTGCAGATCGATCACTTCCGTCAGAAAAATGCACTCGACCTGAACATGAAGCTGGAATTTTCGCGCAATAACGAGCGCTATCAGTTCATGAAGTGGGGCATGCAGGCGTTCGACACCTTCGGTGTCGTGCCACCGGGCTTCGGCATCGTGCATCAAGTTAACCTGGAGTATCTGGCGCGCGGCGTGCACAAAAAGGATAGCGTTTATTATCCGGACACTCTCGTCGGCACCGACTCCCACACCACCATGATCAACGGTATCGGCGTGGTCGGCTGGGGCGTTGGAGGTATCGAAGCCGAAGCCGGCATGCTGGGACAGCCGGTCTATTTCCTGACCCCTGACGTGGTCGGCGTGAACCTGACCGGCCAGTTGCGCGAAGGCGTAACCGCGACCGACTTGGTGCTGACGATTACCGAAATGCTGCGCAAGGAAAAAGTCGTCGGCAAGTTTGTCGAATTCTTCGGTGAAGGCACCCAGTCGCTGTCGCTGACCGATCGCGCAACCATTGCCAACATGGCGCCTGAATACGGTGCCACCATGGGCTTTTTCCCGGTCGACGAAGCCACCATCGACTACTTCAAGGGCACCGGCCGCAGCAAGGCGGAAATCGACGCATTCGAAGGATATTTCAGAGCGCAGAAACTGTTCGGCATTCCGCAAGAAGGCCAGATCGACTATACCAATGTCGTGGCGCTCGATCTCCGTACCGTCGCGCCATCGCTGGCAGGCCCGAAACGTCCGCAGGATCGGATCGAAATCGGCAACGTCAAAGCCAATTTTGCCGAACTGTTTTCGAAGCCGACTTCCGAGAACGGGTTCAACAAGAAGCTGGAAGATCTTGATGCGCAATACGTCAATTCGGACAAGGTCAAGATCAAGAACGGCGACGTGCTGATCGCGGCAATCACTTCCTGCACCAACACATCCAATCCGAGCGTGCTGCTGACGGCCGGCCTGCTCGCCAAGAAAGCGGTTGAAGCAGGCCTGAAGGTATCGCCGCACATCAAGACTTCGCTTGCTCCCGGATCGCGCGTCGTGACCAAGTACCTGGAAGCGGCCGGCTTGCTGCCGTACCTGGAAAAACTCGGCTTCGGCGTCACTGCTTACGGCTGCACCACTTGTATCGGCAATGCCGGCGACCTGACCCCGGCAATGAACGAAGCGATCGTCGAAAACGATATCGTCGCATCCGCCGTGCTGTCCGGCAACCGCAACTTCGAAGCACGGATTCATCCGAACATCCGCTCCAATTTTCTCGCCTCGCCTCCGCTGGTCGTTGCCTATGCGATCGCCGGTAACATGACCCGCGATTTGATGACCGAACCGCTCGGCAAAGGCAAGGACAAGAATGGAAAGTCCATCGACGTCTTCCTCGGCGACGTGTGGCCGACCAGCCACGAAGTGGCGAAGCTGATGAAGTTCGCAATGAACGCCAAAACGTTCAAGGAAAACTATGCGGACGTCAAGGGTGCACCGGGCAAGTTGTGGGAAAATATCTCGGGCGTCGCGCAAGGAGAAGTCTACGATTGGCCGAAATCGACCTACATCGCAGAACCGCCGTTCTTCAGCGACTTCGAGATGCAACCCAAGCCGGCCGCAACCGGAATCACGGCTGCACGCGCACTAGGCGTGTTCGGCGATTCGATCACGACCGACCATATCTCCCCGGCCGGTTCGATCAAGGAATCCAGCCCGGCCGGTAAATGGCTGACGGCCAACGGCGTGCAGAAGGCGGACTTCAATTCTTACGGCTCGCGCCGCGGCAATCACGAGATCATGATGCGCGGCACCTTCGCCAACGTGCGTATCAAGAACCTGATGATCCCGGCAAAGCCGGATGGATCACGGGTCGAAGGCGGCCTTACCATTCACCAACCTACCGGTGAGGAAATGTCGATCTATGACGCAGCGATGCAGTATATCAACGACGGCATACCGACCATGGTATTTGCCGGTGAAGAATACGGTACCGGATCTTCGCGCGACTGGGCTGCAAAAGGCACGCAGTTGCTCGGCGTCAAAGCGGTAATCGCCCGTTCGTTCGAGCGGATTCACCGCTCCAACCTGGTCGGCATGGGCGTGCTGCCTTTGCAATTCCTCGGTGACGACAGCGTCCACTCGCTGGGTATCACGGGCGATGAAACCTTCGATCTGAAAGGACTCGAAGGCGATCTCAAGCCGCAACAGGAAGTTACTTTGGTAATTCACAGCCCGAAAGGCAGCAATCAGGAAGTCAAAGTCCTGCTGCGTATCGATACACCGATCGAAGTGGATTATTACAAGCACGGCGGTATTCTTCCGTTCGTCCTGCGTCAGCTGCTTGCCGCATAAGGCAAATCGCGCTCGGGTTATTCCCTAGCGTTCTGCATCACCAAAAACGCCGGCATCCGCCGGCGTTTTTCAATTTAACCCGTCCCGCGCTGATCGAATCCTCTACAATGTCTTCTCTTGCTTTTTCTTCATTGTGATTGCTCATGCGCCGCCCGTCCAAAGACCCATCTCAAAAACTCTCCGGCGACAGCCAGCGCCTGGCATCGTTGGCCCAGGCGCACGCGCAGGCAAGCAGCCGCCTCGAAGAACGGGGCTGGGAGCGCCAGATCGATACGCTGATCGAGAAGTTGCTGAAAAACGATCGGCAGGCTGCACTCGATGCCACGCTGGACCATCTCTTCAGGACGGACCCGGATACTTACGATACCCTGATCGAGTCGGCTGAAGCCGCCAGTGAGTCGTGTACGATCGAACAAGACGGCAAGTATTTCGATGCATTGCTGATTGCGGTGCCGATGCTTGCGTGGACGCGCTTTTCCATCGCATCCGGCCCGATTTCAGCGGATGTATTGCTGACGCTCTCCGCTCATCTGTATGCGCACGTGCTGGCGGCGGATACGAAGCTCGCGATGGCGCCGAACCTGTTTGCAATCGACCAGTTGCCGCACACACACGCAGAAGCATTCTCGCTTACCCGCCATCTTGCGCACGCAGCGTTGACCGGCAATTCGCTGCGCCCGCTTGGCAACCTGCCGGAAACAGCGCCGTTTCTTGCGGACACTCGCTACTTTGTAGCAGTTGTGGCCGCACCTGCCGGAGCGCCACTGTTCCGCTGGCAGACGCCGGATGCACAAGGCGACATAACCAACGAGCGGCAGCAAGCCTTAAGCCAATGGCGCGCGCAGGCAATGCCGACCATCGAAAGAATGTTGCCCGGTTGCGGTGTCGAACTGCTCCTGCCCGAAGCCTACTATGTCGCGTGCCGCGAAGCCGACAAACAAATCCGCCCTGCCTCGATCCGCGCCGCGGTGCACTACCTTACCCATACATTGAGCGTGGCGCCCAGCGGACTGTCCGCGATCATCGGCGGTTTTGCAGAGGAATCGATTGACGGCAGGATCGACGAATATCGAATCAGTTTCACGCTGCACCAACAGCGCGATGTCGTCTACGGTGTGGTCTGGCCGCTCTTTGGAGAAGAAGATGCCGAAGAAGACCTGCGCGATGCCATGGCCTTTCACGCCATTAATGCAGAACCGTCCGTCACGCAAGCCGATTACGCAAATCCTTTAGAAGAAATTTTCAGCCTGCTCGGGCAATGCGGCATCGTCGATGTGAAATTCCATTCCGAACAATTCCCGATGGAATCATGCGACGACTGCGGCGCACCGTTGTACTGCGATCGCGAAGCGGAGCTGGTTCATGCAGAAATGCCGGAAGACGCTCCACAGACAACCGAACGTTTTCATTAAGGCATCCTCTCCTGCTTGCGGGAGAAGAGAGACAAACGTCATTCCATTTGATTGTCGCCAAATTATTTTGCGACTTGCATGGAATGCGTTATCTTCAACGGACCGATTCCAGAATCGGCTGAAGAATCGCCGCACCAAGTCTCGCACTACGCGCCCCATTCCACCCGACTTTCGGGTCCGGCAGATCGGCGTTGTCCTTGAACGGCATTTCAAGCGTCAACGACACGCACTTGAATGTATGCCCGATGTATTTCGATGCCAGCTTCAACATGTCTTCCCGATACTTCCCTGCCCCGTATCCATGCCTGGTCTGGAAATCGGGGCTGGCGCGTTTGAAGGCATCAATGAACGCCTGTTGTTCGGATGCCTGCTGCGCGGTGAAGCCCTCCAGCATTTCACACCCTGCAACAAACACGTACGGCAAAGCCTCGTCTCCGTGAATATCGAGAAACAAATCGCAGCCGATCCCGTGCATTTTGTTTTTCACCGCAAGCACTTCAGGACTGGATTCGCGTGACGGCGTCATCCACTCCCGATTCAGGTTTGCGCCTGCAGCATTGGTACGCAGATTGCCGTGAACGGAACCGTCCGGATTCATGTTCGGTACGATGAAAAAGGCGGCATGTTCGAGCAAACGTTTTGCAATCGGATTGGCATTGTCAAGCAACGCATCGATCATGCCTTCGACAAACCATTCCCCCATGGTTTCGCCGGGATGCTGACGCGCGATTACCCAAACCTTCTTCGCCGCAGACCGGTTGCCTATCACGATCAGGTTCATATCCCGGCCTTCAATCGTACTTCCGATATCGGCTACCTGCACAACCGGGAATGCCTCGACGCGCCCCAGAAGCTGCAAATGCCGTTCCCACGAATATGGTTCGAAGTAAGCGTAGTAAATGCTGTCGCGTTCGGGAGTGTGCATGACCGTCAATACCTGCCCGTCATAGGCGGTCGGCACACGAAACCAGGTTTCGCGATCGTAGCTCGCAACTGCTAGATAGTTTTCCCAGCCGCTTGGGAAACTGGTTTGGCCCGCATTCAGAAATCGCATGATGCAAGACTCGTTGCGTGCACCCTGCAACCGAAAATAAAACCATTGCGAACAATCGGCGTGCGAATCCTTGCGGAAATTGAGTTGAATGGATTGCGGGCTCTCAATGTTCAAGACATCGATTGCACCGGCATCGAATTGCTGACTGATTTTAAGAGGCATGAGTATGCGGAACAAGTTGCGGGAACAATACGGCTTATGGCGAATACGATGAATAAGAGCAACTAACAAATGGCTGACGTCACCCTCATTCCGAACGAAGAAAGGAGTCTCAAACACTTGCGCCGCCGCGGACATTCAATGACCACGATGCCCTTCCGAATGGCGGTATATTCAGGAACCAATCGCGCCTATTCTAGCCTGCAATCAAGATAGTCTTCAAAGCGGCGCCGAGCATTTTGCAAAACGAAATTACATATTTCCATTTTAGCCGTAGCAGTAACGAATTTGATAACAGCTGGGTAGGCTAAAGCAGGCCCGCTCTGCTATAATTTGCAACTCGTCGGGGCGTAGCGCAGCCTGGTAGCGTACTTGCATGGGGTGCAAGGGGTCGAGTGTTCGAATCACTCCGTCCCGACCAATGTTTATGCGGCTCTTAGCCGTTTTGCTGTATGTAAACGCAGCCTGTATATTAGACAAAATCTAATAGCAGGCTGCGTTTTTTGCGTTTAAGGACGTGTCCATACGAGGCTAGGAAAAGACTTTTTTGAATTTCTCAAGCGTCCGAAAAAAGAGAAAAAACGGCCTTAGCACAGGCCTTTCTACCAAAATCCTACCAGCCAACGGATCTATTTTTTGCGGCGTAGTTCATAGAAATTACCGGCTGTCTCTTCTGAAATTGCTGTGCCGTCGACCATCATAGGCACAAGATAATTTACCGCCTCGCCTGCAATTGAGGTTCCTTCCTCGCCATATTCTTCAACCAACCCGAAGAACGCGACGTCATCAACCATATCCTCATCACCATCGGCATCTTTATAGACCACTTCCCATCCCACGGCCGGCACCACTTGAACAATCTTGCGCGGCGGTTTATTGTTTTTTGGCATAAAGCCTCCCTAAAGTATGAAGAGGCAAGATTACCAGAAGTGGCGCTAAAATCACTGCATGTCTAACTTCAAACCCCCACTTTCCTTTGATGAGCTCCACGCGATCGGCGAGCGCAACCGGACCAATGCGGACGTAAAAGCGTTACTCTGGGAAATCAAGCGACTTCACGCTGTCGTCTCCCGAGCCCATCAGATTTATCGGAGTAACGGCAGCATCCCTCAATTTCTCAATGAGGCGCTTTGGAACGAAATCAAGGATGACCCGGTCGTCAAGGCGTGGGAGGATCTGAACAAGCCAAAGGTGGAGCCTGGAGACGACGATGATTAAAACGGAGACGGCCCTATCTCGCCTACAAGCCGATGAGATCTGCGAGATCGTCCTGAAGGATGGAACAACCCGACATGCAAGTTGGAATCCGTTAAACCGTGCATTTCACTTCTGCGACGGGGTGGAATCCGGATATGTCAGCCACGACGATGTCAAAGAGTGGATGCCAGGTAGTGTCCCTTTTAATGGGTCGAGCTGAAAATGGGTCGCTAATGCAGCTAGGGAAACTCTCTATGACGCTGAACAGAAAAATAAAGCATTATGCCAATGGCTATCCTAAAGACACTATGCAATGCACGGTGTGCTTATTGAGTAAACTCGGATATTTCGACACTTGGCCCTACCCCTTGCGCTTGCGCCTTGATTGTTGCAAGCATGCTTTTCACCAGTTCGGTTGCGGACTGGCTGAACTGTACTTTAAGAAGTGCAGAGCCGCCGAACAACGTTGGATACTCCACCACCACCCAACATTTTTCAATATCCCATTCATTCTCCAGAATTTCTTTTTTTTGTACGCCCCAAATGCCCCCTGTATAAGCTTGCAATACATGAGTATCGGAGTCGTCTGACGAAAATGGCAAGTGTGCCCAGATCGGGATTTTTGGTACATCTTTTTTATGAATCAGTGCATTAAATAAGCTTGCTTGAGAAACTGGGCGTCGAAAATTAAGTTCTAAATGTCCGACTCGTCGATCCATTAGCGCAATAGTTCTGACTCTCAATGGAACTGGCGTCTTATTCTCGAATATGATGTGAAAGTCTACTTTGTTGTAGCCCATTCCGTGAGATGAAACTCCATCGTTTATCATGGCCTCTAATTCGCCGTTGCGCTTTGAATTGAACCGGTAGGCTACGAGTGCAATTACTGCCGCCGACACCAAGTTGCCTAGAAATGCCCCAATTCCGTTGATTCCAATTGCTTGCAGATCACTCATGTCGAGATTCGCCTAATAACGGTGAATTAAAAAGGCAATAATACCCTTTGTCGTTATCAAAACGCGGATCGGTCACTATCTCGGCCATGCCTTCACGATCCGCGCGTGATTGATCGCGCACTTGCCGAACGCCGGCAGCACCTCCTCCTCCACCCATGTCTGCCACACGTCGTAGTCCTTGGTGTCAGGAGCCGCCGGAATCTGGCACGGCTCCGCCAGGCTGCTGTCGAGCAACGGCTTTTCGGACGGCGTCGACCGACCTGGTGAGACTGCGCATCCGGCCATCGTCAGGACGGCAATCAACAGGCAGAGGTGTCGCTTTCGCATTCTTGAATTCCTTTCTTATGATGGCCAGCTCGGTGCCGAGCACGGAGAAATCCGCATTCGCACCGTCGGCTTGTTCCTTGATTTTCTTGGCCGTGGCGACAAAGTCATCGAGCACTTCCTTGTTCTGGACAGCGACCTCGTTGGCGCGCTCTGCTTTCAAGGTGGCGATGTCGGCATTGAGCCGCCAGCCGTTGGCGGTCCAGCCACCGCCGAATCCAATGGTCACGGCAGCCGCAACGCCGGCGAGCAGGAACAACGGATTGATCGACAGCGGATTCATACCAACCCCTGCATATAGCCGGTACCGAATCGGATCGTCAGCACCTGGTTGCGCGGCTCATCGACGGCCAGCCCGACATGGACCCAGCGATCGAACTCCAGGATCAATTGATCGAACTTCACCGCGTTATGCTTGATCGCCTCGGCCAGCTCACGCGGCGTCATGCCGGCGGCACGGATGTCCGCAGACAGGCCCTGCATGTGTGCGCTGCTCATCGACCCGCCGACGGCGCGATTGACCGCCGGCGACCGGTAGCCGCTGGACACCATGATCGGGCGATTGACCACGGCGCGGATTTGTTCAAGCACCGTAGCCACACGCTTGAGGTTCTCGATCACTTTCTGGCTTGGTACGTTGTCCAGATTGTGACGCGCGGCCGTCTCGGAGAAGGTCAGTTCTTCGAGGGTAAAGTGTGTGCTGAGTTTCATTGCATGTCCTTTCGATTCAACACATCGACCACGTCCAGAACGGTTTGCTGTTGCGGTGTCATAGCGCCTCCTTGGCTTTTTTAATTGATGCGGTGGCGTCGTCAAGCATCTCGCCAATGTCTTTGCTGCGTCTGTTTTCAAACCATTTCACAAAGCCGCCGATAAGCCACCATGCCGGCAAGCCGGCGGCGACCATGATCGGTGCTGCGATAAACAGGAACCCGACCGCTTGATCGGCGCCGTACATTGTCGCCACATCCTTGGCCGACTCGAATAAGCCAGGTGAATACGATCGCAGCCAAACCACCAGCAGCGGCCCGGCGGTCGCAGACGACACGATGGACGATGCGAACCTGGCGAACGCTTCACCTTTCGTTTTCGGCCACAGAAAAATAAATCCCAGCGCTGCAGCCAGCGATCCGGCGAGCACCGGCAGCCCGAATATTTTTATTAATGCGCCGCCTGCAGCTGCTGAAGTGCTCATTGGTTCTGCCATGTGATGGTCCATGAGGTAGAAATAAAAAATCCTGCCGAGGCAAGGTATGGATTATTGAGGTTCAAGGTCGGACCATTCCAAAATGTGGAAGCCCCAAAATGTACCGGTAGAACCAAGAATATTGAGGAATGGCCGACTCTCTACCGGCGTTCCTTGTGGATAGTCCATGCGGATTTGCTTCTGAACGAAGTAAAGTCGGTCGCCTTCCTTGACTTCCATCGGACCGGAGAGACAGGGATAATCGGTAGTGGTGTTTGTCACCGCCATTTGATTAGCGCAGCCGCCGTAGCCATCATGCGGAAACCAGCCATTTAACCAAAACACGCTTTGCCGTAATCCTGATGGGTTCGCATCCCAAACAACCTGGCCGAAGGGCAGAATTAAATGAATGCCAGGGCCAATAACGATCATGTTTGGATCGGACACATCGCACCGATCTTCCCAGTTCCTGTCTACCATATTGAACGGCAATGCTGCATTCGCATCGTTCGGTATAGCGAAGTCGCAGCAAGGATCGCCGTCGATATATTCCCGTCGAACCCATACGCCACGATAATTATGCCGATATGTCATTTTCTGCCTTTCGTTTTAAGAAGCCGGTTCAGGTTCAGGTACTTTTCGGAAATGCCGGCCGTTTCGGCATGTCACCAGTTTGCTTGCTGATCACCGTACGAAGCGCGGCGCGATAAGCGGTCCACTCAGCCGGGATCGGCACGCCGCGTTCCAGGCAGCGAAGGATGGTTTTATCGGACGCGTCGAGTGCAACATGGGCGCGCTTTACAAGTGATCGAGTTGCTTGGTCCGGCGCGATCTCGACGTCGACGCCGACCGGCTGCCCGTCGGCGTCGGCAACAATGACTTTGCCTTGCATCGCGAGCAGTTCTGCATGCCGTTCCGGAGATATTTCACGGGCGGGCTGAGGGATGTTCTCCCCATGGATTGCGGAACAGTAAAACGCTGCCCGGCCGTCAACCATTGCGAAGAATATTTTCATGTTATTTACCCCATGCTTCATAGTAGAGAGAGACACCGAACGCCTCTGTGCCGTCTTTGTCGATCACAATGTCTGCCCCGCTCAACGTCTCGTTTGTCACGTATACCGACATTGCAACGCTCGATGCGATGGAGATGAGTGTTGGATGGACGCCGTACAGTGCGTTCGGAAACGCAAAAGGAAATGTAATGGGCTGCACGAAATCGCCTGACGTAATGATGCCGGTCACCTTGCCCCACTGCCGGATGAGGCCACCCGGAAAAATCTGATAGCCGTTGGTTGCAAGCGATTGCTGACCGCTCTTGGTGAACTGGTTCAGAATCTCTGCGACCGCGAACGCTGTGGTCGCGAGCTGCGTAGTGTTTGTTCCAACTGCCGCCGTCGGTGCAGTTGGAACACCAGATAACACCGGAGAAGCCAACGGCGCTAAATTCGCAAGTGTCGTTGCGATAAATGGTGCACTTGCTGCCTGTGCGATATTGCCGGACGTGATTGTGGTCGCGCCGTTGGCGACCGTTACGACCCAAAGGCCGACATATCCCGCGTCAGGCGATGGCGTCGTCTGTGCACCGGTAGTAGCCGAGATGCCAGCCTTGGCGCTCACTACGACTGTGCCAGCGCGATTCGTATTCTCAGCAACGCCGGTATTGTTTGGGCCGGCATATGCGGAGGCTGGATTGCTCGCGTTGTAGTAAGGCAGCACGATTGGGGTGCCGTCGACTTCACTGAATGCGGCTTGAATTAGGTAGTTGATGCTATGACCAACGGTGCCCGGCGCCGCACATGCCAGATCGCTCGAATCAAGCTTGATACCCTGCTTCAGGATCGTATGTGTCGTGTCGGCTGCGATCGAGCTGTATGCGGTGCCGTCAATATTCGCAAGTGCATAAATCTCGCCGACACCGATCGAAACGCTCATTGATGCTGGACTGGTCGCAGTGCACGGCAACCCGTTGGCCAACGTGTTGGTACCCAGAATCGCGGCGGCCAATTTGCTCAACGCGATCATGGCGTGTTTGTTCGTGCTGAGAAGGTCCGTCTCAAGTGGTATCTGACCTGGATAAATCATGACGCGATCCATATTGCTCCCGGAAATGAAAAAGCCACCCGAAGGTGGCTTGGTGATGGTTCAAATAGACGATTAAGTGGTGATTCGTGCCCAGACAGCTGTTCCGGCAACTTTCACAGAATCGATCGCAGCATAAATATCAGCATCGGTAACCGTATCTTCAATCATTGAAAGTGAGCCATATTCAGCTCGCGATGCAACGCCGTATCCACCAGTCGATATGCCGTAACCAGCCACGTACGGAATACCACTTCCAACGGGCCGGAAAGCAGTCACAAACGCTTGGGCCGGCAGAAGCATCGACCCGTAGGCACCATTGACTCCATAGCCCGTGTTTGGAACGCTGTAGGCTCCCGTATCGGCGGGTCGCTGCGGCTCAATGACAACCGGTACCCGGCCTGTCAATTCCGTGAGAATCGCGATTACCGATGCACGGGTTGCACGCTCCCGAAACAGGTTGATGATGATGGTTGCTCTGAAGCTCGCATCTGTTTGATGCTGCTTTCTGACGATTGCCGTTCCAAAGAAATCACCAGCGATAACATCAAGCCAGCCGTCCGTCGCTGTCAGAATCCGTGTCTGCAGCCTGGCATACGCATAGAGCGAATACAGGAAAGCCCAGCATGCTGCCCAGCCAGATAAAACAGCATCGAGTATTGGCGCATCGTCGCCAAACCACCGCGGAATAGTCGCCTTGATCCGCTGTAGCAAATCGGATTGATCGCCGGTCGCCATTACGAAACCACCACTGAAAGTGATTTGATTACTTGTTTCGGCGTTGCCGTCAGATCGGCGGTACCGCCATTCAACACAACAGCAGTCACGTTCGTGATACCTGGCGATGCATCGTATGCCAACTGCGCTATACGCGTATAGGCAAGATCCTCACCGAGTTCAAGCGCATTGATGTAATCGGTAGCCGCGGCATCCGCAAGAGCTTTTGTTGCAGTTGCATCGTATCCAGCGGCGATCGTGACGGTGAAGGTCACGGTAGCGTTGACCACCACCGGCGCGAACACACCGAACCGAATCGTGAAACCACGTACTGCATCAATCGCATTCGATACGGATTCAAGAAACTCCGACGTTGGCGCGCCGGTGCCGTCATCCACCACCGCATAGAAATATCCATAGTCGACGGTGCCGTCGTATTGCTCATTCTCGACAAAGGTATAACTGATGCCGGCTGCGACTGATGTCACTGCAAAGCCGATTGCCGCCTCTGTCGCACGAGCCAGCGAAGCAATGTACAGGACGAATCGCGCACGAAAAGCCGGATCCAGCTCCGCGTCGTCTCCATTGATGAAACTTGCCTCGTTCGTGACTGTATCAACGTATGAAATTGCATCCGCCATGACTGAGATCTGGCCGATGCTCACGTTTCCATCAGCGCCGGCCGTGTCCGCGTCCGCTGGCACAATCAGAGTCGATATGCCTGCCGCCATGACATACCCCGCCGCTGTCCATGCAGCATGATTCTCGTCTTCGACGACGGTGAACGTCTGACTTCCATCGGCAGTCTGCACGGCGGTCCCAAACGGAATCAGCGCCTGCAGGGTCGGTGTGAATCGAGCGAACGTCACTTCACCATTGGACGCGACCGCCGCGAGCCTGGTGACACCATAGTCGGCCATCCATGAATCCAGATCAGACTCGGTAGCAGTTCTGGCACGCATCATCGACAACAGCTTGACGATCAAACCCTGAAACCACAGGCCTACGGCTGCATTCGCCTCCACCATCGCGCGCAATACCGAGCCGACCGTGAAGTTCACCAAACTGGAGGAGCTGGCCTGAATCGCCGTCACCTGGTCGCGTACGAGCGTAGCAAAGTCTTTGGTGCTGATCGCCATTTTGTACCTATTGATTGATGTTGAAGTTAAGGCTGACCGGCTTGCGCGTGTTCGCGTCCACGTATTGGATCTGTACGCTCACGCCACCGGTGATCGCCTCGACAATGATGGTCGGGTCCGGGTTATGCGAAACGATCGCTTCGTTAAAAATCTGCCCCCGGATCAGTGCGCGAATCCTGCGGACATCGATGTTTTTTCCGATTTCTTTCGGGACGCCGGCGCCATAGTCCGCATGCCAGATATAGTCACCGACTGACTCAATCTTTCCTGCAGCATCGCGTACCGTCGAATTGGTCAGCAGCCTGCGCAATAGCCGCTGCTCTCCTTCCGTGGTTGATTCCACCAAAGCAAGATCGCCAGTGGCGGACAGGCTCAGATCGTCGCCTATGTAATGATTCAGATCGCTCATGTTGGTATCGGAACTCCACTTTGTCCTGCGCCTGGCGTTACCCCGTCGTGCGGGTGTTCCACTAGACTGATGTCGGCTGCAATCACATCTTCAGTTGCAGTGATTGTTCCATCTACATTGAAAGCGCCGGCATGGTTCCACGTGATAGCAGCCGAGGTGATGGTTCCGTCGCCATTGAGGGTGACGGAAGCGCCATTGGCATCAGAAAACGTCGCCTTGCCATCGTTCAGCAGCTTGAAGAATGCACCGCTTTCATGCACCAGCCACAGTTCACCGCTTGGAACAGCAAGCGGCCGGTCCTGATCATTGAAGAAGCGACCGCAGATGAATCCGGCTTCGTTGCCATCATCCTGAAACTGGACTTCAACCATGTCGCCAGATGTTGGAGGGCAGAAAATGCCCCATCCGTTCCCGCTCCATGCCGACGTGACAGGAAGCCATCCGGTCTCCTGCCCACTGGGCGACATCACCTTCGCGCTGTAGGCATTCGGATCGTAGCTTGTGACGGTGCAAATCGTCGTTTTCGCCTGTTCTTGCGTTGACATCTGTGCAAGCTGGCGCATCAGGTTTTGCTGTCCGTTCATCATGATGGATTGTTCGGTGTTTGGTTCTTGCCTTCGACGTGCATCTTGAAACCGTGATCGGAAAAATCGTACATGCGCGTGATCGTTGACGCGTAATAAGGTTGATCTAACACCGTTCCTGTGCCCTCCACCTTAATAAGGTTTTGCGCTGTCAATAAGATGTCGCCAGGCATTTCAGCATGCATGTTCATTTCATGCCGGCTCAACTCTTCCAAAATCGCCTGCGCGCGGCGCTTTGCCTGGTCGGGGGTCAGATTCGGCAGGTTGTAGACATATTCCTGCACCTCGCTGAATTTCGTCGCTTTGCTTGTCGTTTTGTTATAAACCCTGGTCCGCTGGGCCGTTTCCTCGACCTTTTGCTTTGTCTTCTGATCAAACGAAATAATCCGAACCTTTAGATCCTTAGCGATCGACAAATTGCGCGTGAATTTCAATTTGGTTGCATTGATGATCGGGTAGCCTCGATCGTCAGTTGGCTTCTGCCGACGGATGACATAGGGGTCTGAATCCGGTGCCGTACGTGGCTCGAAATGCAGTTCACTTCCCTTGACATAAACTTGATAGCGTTCGATCTGTGCAAGCTTGGTGACGATGTCCCAGTAGGTCGAGTCCGATGCGATGAGCTTGTGGAAGATTTGGTAATACGATCCAACAGGCTTTTGCGTTGGCGTCACAATCGGAGTCAAGCCACGCTCGATCGCTATCTGCGTCACCACGCCTGATGCGGTCAACTCACCAACAAACGAAATCGATCGCTTGTAGTCGATTAATTTTGACGTCAGATCACGCCCAGATAAAATTAGCACGTCGTCGATCTCGTCAAACTCGATGTCGTCAACATACCCGACGAGGAAGCTGGTCAGCTCCTGTTTTGTAAAATTGTCCGGATCGGCAGGGAAGCCAATCAGAAACTCCATCTCCAGCTTTTCCTGCAAGGCCCACCAGTCAAGGCCTCGATCGACAGGCTGGCTGGCCAGTGCGAGTGTTAATCGGAACGTGTCCGCCTGAAAAAACGAATTGTTATCAACCTGAAACGACAATACCTGCGCGACCAGGTCGCCATTCGCATAGACCAGCGCGCGCGGCTGCTGGGCCGCGCTCTGTGGATTCGGTTGATTGATCATTGAGGAATGACGCCGCCATTACTTTGCGGATTGTTCGGAATTATCAGATTTGTGATGGAAGAGATGGTCGTCTCCGTCAACTTGTTCGCCTGAGCAATGGCACTCCATAGCGACGGATCACCATACTCACGCGCCGCCACGTCAAAAAGCGTTCCACCGCCAACAGTCACGGTTCTGACATTTGGCCCGGCGCCGATCAGGTTAAGATTTGTTTGAATCCGGCTGGCAACAGACCGCAGTTGGTAGAGCTTTGAAGATTGGGAGAATGCGGTTACTTGTTCAATCAATCCAGACGCCTGCTGTGCGATCGGGTTATTCGGCAAAACCCCACCCATTGTTGTTACTGAATTGATTGTATTCGCCACCGTACCAATCATCGTATCAACGCGTTGCATCACTGCGGACACCGGTGCCAACACGCCATTGATGGTTTCCTGAGTGGTTTTCGCAAAATCGGATACGGCCGTGATCGCGTTGTCCATGGTCGACAGCAACCCGGACAGCGTGTCATCCTCAATCTCGCCTCCCAGAGCCAAAGCGGTGGCCAAATCCTCTGCGACTGCAGGATTGAACGCGACCGGTGGGAAAGACGTCTGCGGCTGTGTGTTGTCCTGCACCACTTCGAGTTCGATCGTGTACGACACACGATAAAACCGCTCGACCGTGAAGATGAAACTGCGAATAACGACGTTGTAGTCAAATTCGAAGAATGTCAGCCTCACAGATTTGCCGCGGACGCGCATCAAATCGAGATAGCGGGCGCGCTCGAGTGAATTGCCGCCAGTGAACAGCCCGGACCAAGCAATAGGCGCGTCGTCCCGCCCCATCGCCTGGACAACCTTTGCCCCGCCCGGAAACCGGTGAATGACCAGCGCTTGAGCGCCACCCAGCGGGATGCGCTCAGGGATCTCCTGTTCCTCAAAAAGGAAGTCGCCAAGAAACAGAAAGGTATCAGCCATGATTAGAGCCCAGAAAATCCGGAGCCGAGAGCTCGCATGTTCATTGATGGATCGAAAACGCTCATACCGGATGGTGGACGCGCCATGGCTTTTTCTTGATGCTTGCTGACGATTTGACCTACCTTCTGTCCATCAAGAAAGACATCCCCTTGCTTACCGCCGGCAGCCTCTTTTACGGGAGGCGGGACATAGTCTGGTCTTTGCCGCGCGTAGTAACCGTGTGGATTTTCTTTCAAGGAGACCTTCGGGCCAAAACCGGTTGAGTTTTCCGGCGGTTTCCATTCAGGCAGGTTCCAGCCCATTGCCTTAGATCGCGCCAAGGCATCGGGTGTCAGCTTCACGCCGCCATCGGTTTTATGGCCATCTATCTCACCTTGGCTCATCGGCCTAAAGGCATACGCTGCTGCCAGGAGAGTGCCGAGAGCAAGCACGACTAATCCAACAGGCCCCAGCAGTGCGGTTAGAGCAGCACCCACCATCGGCAATCCGCCGACGCCGCCCATAACGCCAATTGCAAGGGAGAGACCTTTAAATCCAGCGATGAGCAACAAGAGCGTACCGCCAAAGGCCATTGCGCTCGCCAACGCCACAAATCCCAACGCCATTGCTTTGGTTATGCCTGGATTCATCCTTGCAAACTGTGTGAATGTTTGCAGCGCCGACGAAAGCCCATCGACCATCTTGATCGCCAGCGGTAAGATCGTTGTTCCCAGCGCATTGAGCGAGTTTTGCCACTTCGCACGCAAATCGCCTTCCCGGCCTGCCAGCGTGTTTTTGCTAGCGTTGATCGTGCCATCTACACCCATGGCGCCCTTGACCATCTCAAAGTCACGCATCGCCTGAAATTGTTGCGTGGTGAACGTCGCAGCCATATTTGAACCGGTGCGGTTCGACAGCAGGCTATTTGCAAATTTGATGACTTCAGAATCTGTTTTTGCGCCTGCCTTTTTGGCTGCCGGAACAACGTATTCCATCAGCCAGGCGCCGGGATTTGTGCGCAATAGTTCTTCACCCTTGATGCTGGTGATTTGCGTGGTTTTGTATTCTTTGCCGCCAACGCTGCCATGCGTTACAGAACCGAGTTCAGCCAATCCGGCGCCGGCCAGCGCTGCCATGGTCTTTTTCGTCGTGCGACCGGCGATCAAGTTCTGGTACATGCTCATCAGGGCCGTGCCGGTCGAATGCCCACCTTGTTCCTGAGCGATTGTGGCCAGCATCATGATGCCGTCATCACTCAGTCCCTTGAAAGCTGCGCCGCCCCGCTTCGCCATAGCTTCAAGGTCGCCAAACTTGAGCGCACCGCCGGATCCGGTAACCATTTTCTGCGACAGGTCGAGACCACGCATGAAATCTGCTTTGCTGTCAGTCAATCCGCGCATATCGTTGAAGCGCATGATCGACCGGACTGCGCCGGTGTCGAGTTTGCCAATCTTGCCGCTGAAGAGCGTTGAGTTGGCGGCGTTGAGCTCTGCTAATTTCGGTGCGACTGCCATGGCGGTATTGATGTCGCCGAACATGCCGACCGATTCCCGCAAGGTCTCCATCAGGTCTTTATTCGACGCGCCGAAGGCCTTTGTGCCAAGTGCAAATGAATTGGCCTGGCGATTCACGACATCGCCCAAGTTCAGCGTCTTGAATCGCGCAAACGCAGTTTCGTAGTCCTTTGCTGCATTCAGCGGGCCCTTCATCAGCGCCAAACCACCAAATCCGACAGCAGCCAACCCACCACCTACGAGACCAAGGCGCTTGATGTCGAGTAGCTTGCGCTCCAGCAGCGTGGCGCTGGCATTTGCACCAATAAAACTTCTATTGACGCCGCCCAATTGTGAGGTAATCGCGACTAAGGCGGTGCTGACGTGATTTACGAGCGTAAGACGGACTGCGACCTTATATGCATCCCACATATTATTTCCTCAAATGTTCGCGTAATAAATGCCGGTGCCGTTCACTGCGAAATGAGCGGTGGAAATACTGCAGGAATATTTTTCTGCGATCGCTCTATACGTCAGACCATTCTTGCGGTCAGTGCGAATGCTTGCCACCGTGGCGCCATCGAACCTGCAAAACTTGGCTGGTGCCCAGTCTTTTACGTCGGGTCTTGGCCTGCCACGCTTGCTATCTCCGAGCGCTTTCTTGTGAGCCTCGGATAACGGCCTACCCCGCAAAGGTGCTATCCTCTTTTCGATTGTTTCCGGGCTTTGCTTTCGACCTAACATGGATGTTCCTAATGAAGATTTTCAATCGCTTGCATGAATGGGCCGCTGATCGATTCAGCTTCATCCAGTATCCGAATGTCCGTGGCCCGAAGCTTCAGTTCTTCAAATGCCAAATGCCATTGGCCACCCGGTTATTCATCGCGGTCATGAGCATGCTGACGATCAGCATCAGCCTGGCTGCACTCGCAGGCCTTCTGATGGCGCTCTACTTCGTGATGTCGTGACCTAAGAGCGCGTTACCGCCGATCAGTCCGGCCGTCACACCGCGCGCCATAATCTTTTCGATATTCTCTTTATTCACGTACGCTGCAGGCCCCATGAACGGCCGTGGTGGAATCTTGTCTGTCCCGAACTCCTGCCATTTGCCTTTTTCCAGCTTGGTGCCGACGACACCTTCACCACCGCTGCGCTCGTGTTCAATGCTAGCGTAGAGCTCGCCGGTCACAAGCAGTGGTGAGTCGCCAACGCCCATGCGCTCGTGATGCTTGAGAGTGCTTTCAGCTAACTGCGCCCATTCATTGAACGGACCTGCTGCCGGCTGATAATGTCCAATCTCAGCCTTGGCGGTCTCTTCAATCACTTGCAGTGAGCGGTCAAGCGCGCGCTCAGCGCTTTTTTGTACTGCAACTTCCAGCGTGGCGAAATGCAGGATGAAGGAAGACAGATCGTTGAACTCTCGCATTTACTTCTCCTTCCAGCACATCTCGCCGTAGTTAAACTCGCTGCCATCGAACTCACCGAAGCAGATGGACATCGCCGCTGCAAGTACAGACGGCATTGAAAACGCGACGTCGAACGGAACCCCTTTGCTGATCAGGTAACAACCCTGCCGAAGCTCGGGGTTCCGAGCTAGTTTTTTACGTTTTCAGTCTCCGCGTCGTTGCCGTCCGCAGCCTGATCTTCATCCTTAGGGCTGAAGTGCGTCATCAACGCTTCGATCCCTGCATCACCGAGCCGTTGAATCAAAGCTTCGAGCTCGCGCTTGGTTGAAGGCATCGGCTGCGGCTCGCCGTGGATCTGCACGATCCAGAAAAGCGGCATGATCATGGCCATGTAGACCTGATTCTTTGCAGAGTCCCCGACCATCTCGACGACGCGATACTGTTGCAGCACATTTGGCTTTTTCAATCCAAGGATCATTGATCCGGCTGTTACGGTTTGAATATCGCTAGCTGCGGCAGCAAGGATTTGCTCAGACGGTTTCTGAATGGTGACTTTGGGGGTAGTCATGGCGGGTCCTTAGATAGTTGAACGGCCGGAAAGGATCCGGCCCGCGATCGAACGATGAAAATTACTGGTTTTTGATGCGGCGCGATGCCATGAAGTCCATCTTCATCTTCACAGTTTTATCGCCTTCTTTCTTGCCGAGGTCCTTCAGATCCAGAACAACCTTTTCATACCGGTATTGTGTGATGCCGCCGTTCGGCTCCTGAATCGTCTCCTGGATATATCCGAATGGCATATTCACGCCGGCGTAATAGGAAGCCTCCGCAGCTGCCCAGAAATCTTCGAGCAGGCTATTGAAACGGTCGACTTCGAACGATCCTTTCCAACCTGCATGGGTGACAATATGACGCGCTTCGCCGTCCATTCCGATGCGCTTTTCGTTTGTCGTTTCCGGCTGCGCATCAAATGACGTGATTGCTGCAGGCGGAATATCCAGCGTGCCGGATGCGGTCACAATGACCAGCCGGACGTCCTTACCAATTGTTTGACCAGCAACAGGCATGTGAGCCTCCAAAGAAAAAACCGCCCGAAGGCGGCATGCTGCGATTAATGAAAATTAGGCTTGTGTTGCTGTGCTGGTGCGCGCGACCTGGACTGACTGGCCACCCTCAAGATTTATGAGGAATTTTTCAACCACGGACAGGTATCGGACTTTGACATCCATCTGCATATAGCCCAGCGCGATGCGCGATGCGATGTTGTTGGTCAAGTCGCAGATCGTAGAGGAATCATCGATCATGTTTTGTTGTTTCATGCCTGCGAGGAATGAATCGACAGTGGCTTTCGCCTGCGAGCGTGTCGGGTCCGTTGGCGAAGTGCCTTGCAACTTCCCGACGAACCGCCCCATGCCGCCGTTCAGCGTGTAGGCGATGTAGTTCGTCATCCGGGTGTAGTTATCACCGTTAATGACTGGGTTGCTGGAGCTGTTATGGCCGAATCGCGCGCCGAAGTACGAACCGCCCGGCACTGGATTGGTGATCAGGTCGATATTGGCTTGGCCCAACAGTTGGAGCTCGGCACCGGAATAAACCCGGTTCTGTGCGCTGCGTTGCGTGGCAACGATCCCGTACAGTTGCTTATTCAGGGAAGACTGCTCAGGCGATGCATTGGCCAACCAGCCGGCCACATAACCTTGCGGCGAGACGACGCGCGTGACCGCGTTCACGGTATCAAGGAAGTAGATCCAATCGCCGTGTAGCAGTTTGAACGCATAGCTGTCGATCCCGGCCGTCGCTTTGACGGTAGCGGCATTTGAGATCGTATCGCCTGAAGGGCCGACACCGATCATGTAGACGCCCTCGGACAATCCGAAACTCACCTGCGTGGTCCATGATGCCGACGCGTCGCAATCTGCCAGAACACCGATCGATACGCCGGTATTACGCAGGCTGTACATACCGCTACGGGTCGTTGTATCAGCACCAAGCAGAACCGATGATGTGATCGTGGTTACGCCGTCTGTCCCAGACGCGAGCGTGTGCGTCGCGAGAGTTGGCGCCGTGATTCCAGCACCGGCCGTCGCGACAATCAGTTCTGACGCCGGACGTAGCGCGCCGTTGCCGTTGTTTATCGCCGCAGCAATCGCTACCCAAAGCGCGTTGCCGGATCCGCCGATGTTGTCAAACACTTCCGGCTGGAAGCCAGGCAATGCAACGGTGACGCGGTGGGTGCTCGCCTGACTGCCAGCCGCAATCGTTACCTGAATACTGTTGCCTGTCGTGCCAGTGTGTTTCGCGGTGAACGTGATGCAGTCCGTTTGTACGAGAATCGATGCGGCCACGTCGGTACCATCGGTCACACGCACAAATCGGAAGTTCGCGGCACCTTGCAATACGGCCGTGGCCACGATCGTACCCATATCGTACTTGCGATTCTGGATCTGACCGTGAATGCGTGCGTAGTCGGACATCGAGCCGCCCACCGATGGAGAATTGACCGGTCCCCAGGTTGCGGTCCCGACGATGCCGAGAATATTGGTAGGAATGCCGTTCAGTAGTGAAACCTGCGGCGGCACGATCTGGACATACAAGTCGGGCACGATCAATGCCGTCGTGTTGATCTGGCCTTGTTGGACAACTGGCATTGAAGCCTCCACTAAAAGAAGAGCCTCTGAAAAGAGGCCAAATAAACGAAAAAACCCGCGCGCGGCGGGTTCCTAACTGGATTGCTACGAATTACTTCGCTGCTTTTGGCTCGACCGCCACCTTGACCACGTATTGAGCTTGATCGCCAGCAAGAATCTTTTTGATCGCTTCTGGATCTTTAATTTCTTCGCCACGCTTATAGTCGGCAAAAGCACTGGTAACAACGAGTTTCATATTGACCTCACGAGTTAATGACTATTTCGCCAATCGCGGTACCGGTATCGAATTCAAGCGGTATCGAACTGGTGGCTGTTTGCGCAGTGACGACCTGAGTGTCAGTGCTTGTTTCAGTTAATGAATATTCCACCGCGTACAGCATGTCCCGGCGATAAATGCCGAGTTTCGAATCATCGTGCTGAATGCTGCTTCTGTATCGCAACATGCCCTTCGAGCCGTCAGAGAAGGTCAACCGGTAGGTGCCTGCCAACGCCCGATCAACGATGATCGCCAGCGGATCGCGCTGGTCATGGCAATTGGCCCAGACGCTGATCTGAAATACCTTTTCCTGCCGGCGCAGTTCGCGAATGCTGGTTCCTTGCACGCCGACTCGGGCTGTCACACTGAATGTGTCAGGGACCGTCAGAACCGGCCCAACACTCGACGCGGCACGGTCAGCACTGATAAGGGTAGCCAATGCTGTTGCAATCGCCGTCAGCGTGTCGCTTGCCTGCACTGCATAAACATACGGCTCGCCATCGATCAGCAACATAACGTTTTGATTCGCTGCAGCGGTGCCGCCGATCGTGACCGTGTAGCCGTCAATCGCAAGGGTCACTGTGGCGTCATTCACCGTCAGCTCTTCCCACTCAGGAGCGTGAGAGGGTAAAGCGCGTTCGGTAGGTGTCGGAAAGACCGATACATGGATCTTTCCGGCTTTCAGATCGGTGCGCAAGGTTTCAGGCAGCGGCCAGCCTTGAAATATCTTTACAGGTGCTGTGACAGTCGACGGCGCGGCGGTCCCGTTGGGATACACGACAGCGGAGATGGCCGTCACGAGCGCGTTCGCGACTTCCGTGAAATCGGCCATTATGGATGTTCCTCAACAGTTACCAATCGCCAGCCGAGATCGCTCTGTTCGGCCGCTTGAATCGAGTACTTGCGGCCCAAATCATCGATCAGGACGTCGCTTTCCTGAATCGTGACGCCAATAGACGAAGGCAAAAGCACTTCCCAGCCGACATTGCGTGTAGCGCCAGGCAATCCGGATCCGGTGCTTTCGGCACGACCCTTCAGCAGAATCGATGCTGGCCAGCCTGTACCGAAAGCACCGTTGGCGCCGGCCGCCCCGAGGATGTCCTGCATACTAGCCGCGCATTCGCCTTGGTAGGCAACGGCACCGATCGTGGCGCTCACGGGCATGCGCATCAAGCGGACCGTCCGATTGCACTTGATGCACAGGATCGGCTGATTCAATAACTGCGAAGCTATGAAGAACTTTTCCGTCGCACTGGAAAGGTAATCACCTGTCAGCGTCTGCCTCCCATCCGTTATGCAAAGCCAAACCATCTCGCCGTGCTTATTGACTTTCATCCAACTCAGGTCTTTTGCAATCAGCGCGGCCTTTTGGGTAACGATCAGTGAGGTCAGCGGATTGGTAGCGGCGATCGGGCGATAAATACCGTAGTCCGTGCCCAGTTTCAGCGCGCCTTTCGCGTACCCGGCATATATCCGCGCTTGCAAGGTCGCTCCATCCATATACAGCCCTTAATTATGTTCGAACCAAAGAGACCCTATGATCGCCTGAACCAAGCCCTGGTCCAGGTGGGAACCCGAGGAATGCACACATCTTGCGACGCCATGAATTGAATAACCCTTCACGGTCCTGCCGCTCGTTCTTGTTGTGCTTCCATACGGCAGCTTCATCCGTGTCGAGGTTTGTGGAAACCCCTACAATTGCCGTTTCCAACGCCGTCAAGTTCGTTAGATAAGTATTTATCAATATCAACTCTTCGGACGATGTCAACTGATCGAGCCGATCGGACAGCGTCACGTTTGGATACGTACGGTTGTATATGACGACGGCGCTGCCCGCAACGGTACCTTCCATCGGATACCCGGCAAAGCGACGTACATCCGTTTTTTGAGCTGCGGTCAGCGCCATAAATTAGCCTTTCTTTTGAGTGCGCCCTCTTGTCGCCGGCTCGGGTTCAACGGCAGCTTCTACCACCGATTCTAAAACAGGCTGCACTACCGTTTCGACCGGCACCTCCTCTGTTCTTACTTCGGTCGCCGGCTCAACTGGCTGGGACTTGGGCAACGTGAGCGAAAACCCGCAGTTGGCAACGCATTCACGCGCATCAACTGATTCTTTCTGATGCGCTACGCCTTGCGGGTCGTAACAGGTTACTAGTGCCATAATTTCTCCAAAAATCAAGGGCAGCCGAGGTCGCCCTTGAAAAATTTACCCGAGGTTGATCCACGTCACCTTGACCGTACCAGACCACGTTAGCGTGCCGTCACCATCAATATCGGCAGCAGCAACAGAGCTGTTCAGGTACATACTCAAAGGCCCGGCGAACTGCGCAGAGGCCGCAAGGGCTGGAGCAACGGCTGCAGCAGCGACGTTGATTGTTGTCGAATTTGCGGTTACAGTGGACGGCGCCAAATCAACTTCTGTGCCAGTAAGCGCAATACTGTCCGTTGCCACGCTACCAAGCGCCACCGCACCAGCGACACCAGACTTAATCGTCGACGCAATGGTCGATGTCGTCGTTGGGGCTAGACTCGCCTTGCAACCCAAAATGATGATGCGACCTGTAGGAAATCCATAAATCTTTGTCGATGCCCACGATGTTGCATCAGCGATGGATTGCGCAAGCGCAGTCAGGGTAATTGTAGTTTGATGTATAACTGCATCGCCAGCTTCAGAAGCGACCGCGGTCGCTCCCAAAGCTACCGGCACAGCGCCAAACGAACCGGACGGTGCTACGTCAAGATCGACCGTTTTGCTGCGCTTTACGTTGGCGTTGACCGCCTCGTCAATTTGGACTGTGCGAGTCATGGCTTAGTCCTTGGCGATCCAGGCGGAGAACGTGATTGAAGGTGTGGTGCCTTCAACCTTCGTGCTCAGGCGAACGTAGCGGTAGGTAGTACCGTTTTTCTCGTTGCGGAAAGGGATTACGAAGCGACCGACACCGGTATCAGCATCGCCAGGGGCAGTGGTATTGCCCATGCGAGAAACAGCCAGTTCCACGCTTCCACTGGTCATTGCCGCGACATTTGATCCCTCCAGAGACACGGTGTAATACTCGTCGGTGCTTGCTACGTCAATTGCGGTTACATCGATGACCAGGTTACCTTCGACCAAGCCGGGACCAAGGTCAAGGATGGTTGCGCCGACGTCGGTTTGCTCCGTGGTATGCGCGGCTGCAGCCTCAAGCAGCAGAGCTGCATCGTAGGTGTATTGAGAATAAATATTCATGATTTCGCTCTTTCAATTTAGGGATTTGAAGAGACGGCGCCGCGAAGCGCCACCTTTCGGCCGTAATCGCTTATTAGGCGACGACAGCAGCGTCGGAGATCGAATACAAGCGGGTTGCAGCACGCCCGTTGAACACGGCGTAACCGTTGTACCACTCGACGCGAGTTCGATAAACCGGAGCGGTTTGCAGCTCGCCGAGATCGCGAACGTCAATGCCACCATTTTGCAGACCCAGCACGCCACCTTCACCTGCAGAGATCACGTAGATCGACGTTGCTGTCGCAGTGCCAGATGTCGCGGCTTCGGTGAATGGCAGAATTGCAGTGCCGGTATGGTCCAGATCTAGAACCAGAATAGGCAATCCGTTGTAAAACTCAACGCGACGTCCGAATGCACCCACTTCCATGGTGATGAATCCGCCCACGGTGGTGCTGCGCGATGCTTGCGTTAGACGGCGGCGCATTGCCTTCGACATAATCAGGTGCGTCGGATTCAGCGTCTGATCGATCGCTTCATCCAGCTTTGTCAGAGACAAGGCGGAACCATTCGCGGTAGAGCCTGCTGCAATCAGCTGGCTGCCAGTGATGCGGGTTTGCAGTCCATCGAATTCACGTGGATCTGACTGGTTGTCACCCTTGATGAATGTCTTCGTCCAAGCCAGCGACAGCGCGCGCACCTTCATCGCTTCGTGAACCGAGCGCTGATTCTGACCCATGGTGTCCACGATGAATTTGTCTACGTCCAGGTCACCACCGGCGATCACCAACGCTTCCGTCAATGGGTTGAGCACACCAGTGGACGGAGTGTACGACTCGTTCACCCCACGGAAGCCGACGCCAGGCAGCGAGGATTCGCGATTGTATTTCATCGCATTACCTTGAATGCCTTCGAACGGCAGGTTCATCAGGATGTCGGACGAGCCGGCATACAGTTCGATGATGGCCTGGCGCACAACATCGCCGGTTTCCAGCTTTGCTGCTTCGACCAAGGTCAGCGCGCCCAATACCAAACCGTTGCCGGACAGGAAATTGGTGATCGATACGCGGGACAACTCGCGGACATCATTTGCTGCCGCCGAAACAAGACCGATCGCAAACGCCACGATTACTGCAATGAGCTTGTAAAACATGATTTGAACCCTTTACTTTTTGGTCCCCGCCCGTGCAGCCGTGAGCTTTTCGGTAGGAGATAGTTTTGATAAATCGCGGCCACCTCGGCCACCTTTGTCGCCTCCTGAGCCCCCGCCGGTATTGCCAGCTGGGAACCAGTGCGGCTTGCTTTCTTTCATGCTTTCAATCCATTCGGCCGGCGTGAACGGCGTCTTGCCGTCCTTGCCCAGCACCACCTCACCGTCTTTGTCCAACTGAACGGCGTCGCCGTTGTCATCGAGCGTGAAGATTTGGCGTGCGAACAGAAGGGCGTCATCAATGGCGCCTTTGTGGGTCAGCCCTGATACGGCTGCGCGGATGTGGTTGTCGAGAACGCGCTGGCTGTACTGCTTTGCTCGCTCCAATGCCTTTTCGGTATTGGTCTGGGCTTCCTTCACCAGGCGGTCTGCTTCCGCATTGCGTTTTTCAGTCCGCTTTGCGATCACCTCGTCCATCTTTCCCGCGGCGATCAGGTCGGCCTCTTCCTGGGATTCGAACTTCGACATCAGTGCTTTGTGCTTGTCTGGGTCGATTCCAACAAATCGTCTCTCAAAATCTTTACGGGCCTGATCCGCATCACGCGCAGCTTTCCGTTCCTTTTCGAGAGCCGACTTCAGGTTCGTCGTGTCTTCCAAACCCGTGATGTCGAGATGGAACTTGCCATCCTTTTCGACGTATAGAGCCCGGTGTGCTTCCGGCACGGTGTCGAGTGCATCCACCGTCAGTGGCAGCGCTCCAAGAATCAATCCACAGGCAGCGAGGTGCTGGTGCATGCTGGTGTAGGCGAATGCGAGGATTCCACGAACAAGCGGCTTGGCTTTGCTGATCTTCATTGCTTATCCCTCCCGGATATTTGTTGCGGGCGTCTCGCCCATAAAAAAAGGCCGCTTGCATCACGCAAATGGCCTTCGATACTCCGGAGTCACGGTAACGACCCCGTAAAAATTGAATGCATCAGGTCTTGCTGGTCAGCTTTTCGACACGCTGACGGTCCGGCGCGCGCCCTGGAAACTTCAGGAGAGCTGAAGCCAGCGCTTGGCGGTGCCCGCGCACCTCGGCATAGTGGTCGGCTTCGAATTCCTGTTCCCGCCGGCGCTCGTCGGTCTGTGGCATGAACACGCACAGGCGCAGGAAGTTCTCCCAGACATGGCCGTGATACCGGTGGCCATGCTCGTGGGCGATCACAGCGTCGATCTCAGCCTGGTCCAGCACGTCGTACAGCCAGGTCGGGATGATCACCACCAAACCAGTGAAGCAAGGCTGGTTCGGCTTGATCAGGAACGACGCGACAAGAATCAGCGCGAGATTCAGCGACACCCATACACACCAAGCCATCAAGAGAATTTCAAGCATGGTCGCTCCTACGTCGCCGGGACCGGTCCCGGCCCCATCTTGATTCTCGTCTGCTCTTCCTCCATGGTGATCGTGGAACTGATCACCTCGCCCTTTTTCAGATTCTCGAAGAACGTTTCGAAACTGATGCCGCCCTTTTGCAGAGCGTTGACCAGCTCCTTCAGCATCCGGTAATCCATCGGCATCGGGAAGAAATCCCGATTCAGTTCGAACGTCACTTCTGCGTTGGCGCCACCCCAGAGGCAGAAGGTTTCCAGCGATTTCTTGAGGCCGATCGACAGCGTCTGCGCCGCGCTCGACAACACCGAGTTTTCGCCAGATCGATGGATCCCGGCGGTCTCGGCCGCTTCAGCCGCTTTCTTCTGCCCTTCCAGCATGCGCGCGCCAAGGATGGCCATCTGCGCTTCCTTGCGATCAAGGTTCCTTTCCAGCGCCCCGAGGCCTTGGCCGGTGAACTCCAGGAAAGACGCCTTCGCATTGGGATCCGTAAAAACCCATGCAGACTGGCTGCCGATATACAACTTTTCTATCGGCCTCCCCTCGTCGTCGGTCTTCGGACTGTATCCAGACACCACTGCAGTCGGCAGGCCAGTGAAATGGCAGCCGTGCTCGTAGTCGGCCGTTGTCCGGTAATGCGACAGGTTCAGGTCGACCAGGTCGATCAGCGGCGGCTCATCAACGTCGGGCGTGATGTCGTCAACACCGATGAACGTGAACGGGATGAAATCGAGCGGCTTGCTGCCCATCAGCGGCACGGACGTTTCCAAGAGGATGTTGTTCCCCTTGTCGTCGACCGTGAAAACCCGCATCCGGTAGGTATCGCCGGTGGTCGGGTCCAAATCCAACACACGGAAGCGGTTTTCCGACTTTTCTTCGAACTCATCGACCTGTTCGACGTACTTGAACGCCAGCACCACCAGGCAAAGCACGGTTTTATTGTTGACCCGCCGGGTACGCCAGTTGATGATGCTTTCGGACTTGTACATGCACATGGTCGGGCGCAGGTTCAGCTCTGCCGCGTCAGCCAACGTCATCTCAGGGGATGCCATCGGATAGTCAACCAGCACGCCAACACGGCCGACGGACAGGCTTTCTTCTGCCACCTTCTGCGAGAAAACGTGGAACGGAACCCCGTTCATGGTCACATCTTCCAGCAACGGCTTTACCGATTCCGGCACATCGATCGTCGGCGGCTTGCGATAAAGCATGCCCAGCAGCCCGGCAATCGTGCGCCACGTCGCGTTGTAGAAGATAGCCCTGGTGACGTACGCCTCATAGTCGGTCGGGGTCTGTTCCTTCAGTTTTGGCAGGTATTCTTCCTGCGCCGCATGGACGGCGTCCTGGCCAGCGGCCACGTCACGGCACCGCTTCCACTTCCCCGCCATGGCGGCATAGTCGATATGTGGGTTTTGAACTGACACTTATGCACCGCCAATTTGGATTTTTCGCAATTGATCGCGTTCGATCGGGTACCGCTTGCTGATGAAATAGCCGTTCGCGTCGACTATGTGGTCGTGCCCAGTCGACTTATCAGGTTCGCCGTTCTTGTCATACGCCTGCTGCTCCAGGCCGTCCGTCAGCACCGGGCACAGATCGGTGTTGACCTTGTGGCGCCGCACGCCGGCCGCATTCAGAATCATGCCGTTCATGCTCAAAACACGATCTTTCACTCTCGGGTTCGATGCGTCGACGACCACATTGAAATTGGCACAATTCAACAGGCTGATGTCCGACAAGCTCGCGCTTTTCGACGATTTGTTGTCGCCGGACGCATCCGGATAAATCAGAATAGAGCGACCAGGTTTGGCGTATTTCTGCTTGATCGTATCGATCATGGCCGGCGTGTCCCGAACCCCGGTCAGTTCGCCAAGGGTCAGCGGCAACCCGGCCCGAATCACGCTGATCGTCGCGGCCATGTTGTAGACGTTGAAGTCCATGCCGATGTGAAGCGCTTCGTTGTCGCGAATCGTCTCGTTCGTGTGATTCTTGACCCGGCAAAACTCCGGGTGAACAGAACCGCTGACCAAGTTGACGAACTTGCCGTCTATGTACGCCTGCAACTGCGGCGCGGAATAGTCCTCCTGAAGCGATTCGATGTAACCGACCGGCAGGTTGCGCAGGTTGCTGTAAGTACTGGCGGGAATCAGCTCATATTGAGCACCGCCACGCTTCACCCAGCGCTTGTGCACGAACCGGAAACCCTCCGGCGTTGTCCCGACAGCGATGGTGTTGGCTTCGCCGTTCTGTTTCTTTTGCCGGTTACGCGCAAGAATCTGGCGCCAGCAATATGCCGCCGCGTCCAGTTTCATGGTGTCCAACTCATCGACCAGCGAGTCGGCCACCTCATATCCGACAATGCGTTCCGGGCTGTCCAGGGTGCGGAAGATGATATTTCCGGCGCCGCGCAGCTTGAGAACGTGTTCCGACCGGTTCAAGCTGTACGGAATCCTGGCGTTTTCAAGCATCTGCTCGAATCGCGGATAACCGATCAGCTTTACCAGGTCGTACGTCGGCAGGTAGTACGCAATGTTCAGCGTCTTGTGCCGAAGCTTGAGACGCAGCGCGCGCAGCATCAAGGCTTGCGTCTTGCCGCTTCCGAAACCCCCGACGAATGCCGGGAAGTGCGCCGTACTGTTCACCAGTTGGGTTTGCGGCCCGGTGGCGCGCGCAATGAGCTTTCTCTTAGTCGTCATATTCGACCACCTCGAAAGCGTCCGGCGTGGTATCGCCGGCACCGCCCCGTTCAAGCAATAGGGCCCGCTTCAATTCCAGATCGCCGATACGGCCGAGTAGCTTTTGAATCACGTCGATGTAATTCACCCGCCGATGCCGCTCTTCCCGGGTTTTACTTTTGGAGCCTTTGCCCTTGTAGGCTGTGAACTCATCCAGTACCGGCTTGTCGCCATTATGGTTCTGCGCCAACAGCGCGCGCCGAAGCTGCAACTTTGCGATTTTCAGTTCTTGCTCGAGCTGATCTGACTTGATGTCGTCGAACAGTTCGGCTTCGCCCGGCATGAGCACGTCCGAATAAATCCCGTGCTTTCTGGCATTCTGATTGCCCGGTTTCCCGCCAGGACTTGCACCGCCATGCAGCCGACATTTCCCGTTCGGCATTGCCCAAGTCTGGCAAAACCCACCCCGGCGTTTCTTGGCACCGCATCGAGGCGGGTCCTTGGGGTCGTTTCGCTTTTCCGGCGACTTCGTTACTTCAGGAGCTACTTTGTGGTTTCTTGCCATGGCTCTCATCCCGAGAAGCACCGGCTGTTTAAGGCGGTTGGTTGAAATTCCCCAAAATCCCTTTGGAGACTGTGAAACTTATGTCGCTGCCCGCGTTCACAGCAGCGCCGCGATATTCGGCGGAAGGACCACCCCGCGATAATCTGCGGTTGGGGCCACCATGAACCTTGGTTCGTCAGCGACTGCGCCCGTAACTCATCCGCCACTGGAGCGCGCTGGCGGTCCGCTCCAGCAAATCAATGCGTTGTCTTCTGGCCGGTCGTTGCATTGTCGAAACCGAGCTGCATCTGGAAGATCAACTCGGCTTGCGCGGTCCGAGCGACCGATTGCAGGGCCTCGATATAGATATGTTTGTGTTCTGGTTGGCTGAGCCTGCAAAGCGCGGCTGCCAAGTTCTCGATGGATTCTTCGGTCAGGCTCATGCGAACCCCAAATAAAAAACCCGTTATCGTTAATCCGATAACGGGCGAAACTACACTTCTGGAGAAGTGGAGGAGACTCTGTACGGTATTACCGGCGCTGCGTACCGTTGCGCGCCATTTCCACAAGCTCCCAGCCGAGTATCCTGCGGATCTCTTTCATGTCAGGCGGCGGCTTCTTGGATTCCGCGCGGCGTTCCATGTACATCCTGATTTCCCGTTTCGTGGGCTGGTTGTAGTGGGCCATGACGAACCTCCGTATAGGTTGAGGGAATCCGGCACTCCAGCGAAAGCTCGCATCGGCCAGCGGCAATAATTGTTGCCATCCTGTTTCCGCAACGATGCGGAGCACGGTACGCCCATACATTGGCGATCCTTCATTCCGTGCCAATGGATCTACTTACCGGCTGTCACCCTCAAATTTGCCAACTTGCACAAATTCGCAAGTTTGAAGGTACAAATGAAAAAGCCCCGTGGCGCGGGGCATTCCAAATCGATCAAGGTGGCGGGCATCATGCCCTTCGGGGTATTAAGCGGATTTCATGGTGATCTCCATGGCTCAGAAACGCAAAAACCCGCACAAGGCGGGTTTCGGGGATACTTGTTACAGCATGGCAAAAATATAGTGCAGCCGTAACATTAAGTCAAGGAAAGATTAATAACAAACAAATTCCTACGGGCAACTACCTTCCATCAGCGACTCGATCAGCCCGGTCGATTCAAAGTAGGGGGTCAGCCGATTGATCGCCATCGCCTCTAATTCCTTGAGCTGCGCCTTTATCTTCGGGAACGCGCGCGCATAGGTCATGTGATTGCTGCCGAAGTCTTGTGCCAGGTTGCGAAAGCTGATTTCCGTGAGGGAGTGATTTACGTACACCTTGGCGATCACATAATCCATGGCCAGTTCCTCGATCTTCGGATACCCGGGGCGTACCCATCTAGCGAGCGCCTGAATCGCATCGCCACGATCTTGGGAAAAGTAAATGCGCCTCTTCCCGTCGAGCTCATCGACCATCGTCGGGATGAACCGCGCGTGAATCGCATGCATCTCCGGCGCCGGCAGGTGTGTTTTGACGGACTGCGTGACCATTGCGCATTGGGCCCGAACCTCGTCGGATGACAACCCGCCAAAGTTCACGGTGCCGGATCCTTCGCCGATCAACTGATTCATCCAGTCACGCTGCTTGGTTGTCAGCGTCTCCTGCTGCCCCATGATCTGCAGCAGCGCGCGGCGTAACGGGCTTTCCTGCCGTGCTTCAACGGACATGATCAAGAAAGCGACGTGGAGCGCCTGTCCAGTAGTTTGAAATATTGCTGTACTCATAGGTGATGCTCCCAAACGACTGGTTTCAATTGAGACACTGATGCACGTCCCACCGTGTAAAGCGAATGATTGCCGTAGTCGTGGCAGACGGGACGGCCCTTGTACATTCCCCAGTTCGACGGCTTCAGATCAGCGAACAGCGCTGGCACTTTCTTTGGAAATTTGCCAATTGGGATCGGCTTAGTACGCGCCTGGACGATCCATAACCCGCGTGGACTTATCCATTCAACTGGGGCAAGCCATTTGCCAAGCGGCGTGTCTCTGAACTCGCACCAAATCTGGAATTCGTTGACGTTGCTCCAGTTCGTTCCCGAATCATGCTTGACCACCAGTTTCTTATCGAAAATGTGTTCATACACCTGCCGATACTGGCCGCTTCCTAGTTCTGGACCGCAAATGAGGCGGAACAGATCGGTCGCGCTATCATCACTTAGCCGCATTTCCTCTCCCCGTAACTTTTGCACCGCTTGCCGTGATTCCTGCGCTTCTGCTTCTCATCCTTGGCCGTGCAGACCATCACCGGGTTACCAAAAGCGGTGAACTGCTTTTCGTGGATGCAGCCCCGGCAACTTCTTGATTCTTCCTTGATCAGCACTTCCAGCGGATCGCGATACATGTGCTGTTCGAGTACTGTCACGCTGCCCTCGCCTTTCGAACACTCTCTAAGTAAAACCAGCCGGCGTGCTCGACTTGATAGAACTTTGATTCGTCGATCTTTGCCCGAGCAACCTGCCACGCTGATTTGATGACGTCACCTTTAGCATTGGTTACCGGTTCGCCTTCGAAACTGCCAATTACGGGACCGTGCGCCTGCCAGTCCAGCACTACGCGCCCTGACTCCGGTTTATTGCTGTTGCAGTTGATTGCAGGCTCTTCGCTTAGGATAAAAGTAGTCAAACTGCCTCCCTCAAAAGTTCTTCTTTAATCTGAAAATCTTTAATCAGGTCTCTTGCGTACCCTGCCGTCATTTCGATGGTTTCGGCCTTCATGCGCGAAAGACATGCGCGGCAAGCCTCGGTTTCGTTCGCAAAAATGGACATCCCGTATTGCAGCTTGTTAGCCAGCTGGCGCAGCGGATCCAATCCGAGCAGCCGGCCTGTTCTGGTCTCGTGAATTTCGTAGGCTTCCACAACACCGAGAATCGCCGCTGTGCTGTCAAACCACTCACCGTCGACATTCTTGAAAATCGCCTGGCCGGACGTAGTTTCGTCGATCGTGCCGTGCTGCTCGAGCTGGTCGAGAATGGCAATCAGCGGGTTGAAAACAGCCGCCACCTTCCATGGCTGCGCTTTCAGCTTGACCTCATCTGCCAGCCGGGGCACGTAGCGCTTGTTGCGCTTTTTGGTGCCGGCCATTATTTGCACCTCGTCTGAATTTCAACCTGCTGCCGCCACGATTCGGCAATACTCGGCTCACCCTTGAACAGGACCACAGCAACGATGACCAGAACAAACATCAGGACATCGCTCATGCTGCCGCCGCAAAAAAGCTTGGTGCCTTGCGTGGCTTGGCCGGTTTCTTCTTTTTCGGCTTTGACGTCAGTTCGACCTGCCCGGATTCCAATGCACGCGCCAAGTCCAAGATTGCCAGCGCGTCGGCGTGGTTGTCGTCAACGGGCTTGTAACCGCGGCGAATTGCCTCGGCAATCATCGCGTCCTTTTTGGCGTTCCCCTTCCCTGTCCAGCTTTTCTTGATCTGCCCGACGCCAAGCGGTATGCACTGGACGTGATTCATTTCGCACCAGTGCTGCAGATGTGCCAGAAATCCGCCATACGCGTGAGCAGCAAGAACCTGTCCGGGGCCGTGCCGGCGTACGTCTTCGTAGTAGACCGCTTGGAGTTCACCGACAGATCGGCCAAGCTCTGTCAGGTGCGCCCGAAACTTTAACCACCTCTGCCCCGGGCCGTCAGTCCTGCTCGGCGCAAACGATTTCGAGCCGCTCTTAATCTCCCCGTCACGGGTGCCGAGTGCCCAACCCGTGGTCGTGCCGATGTCGATTGCCAAGATATTCATCGCTTGCCCTCGCTTCCCATGCCAACAGCGATGCATCGACCAACGAAAACAGCTATCAGGAATGAAACAACTATTCCGATGATGATCAGGGTGAAAATCTCTTTGCTCATGCAGTAACTCCCTTTTTATGGCGCCCGGAAACCTCGATTTCTTGCGCTTGTTTCGCCAGTTCAGCCTTGCGCGCTGTTACCGCTATGCGATCGGCTTCAAGTTCGGCTGCTCGCTTCTTTGCCAGTTTTTCGGATGGAGATTCCAGCTTGGCCAGCTCTTCTTTCATCTTTTTCAAACCTTCCGGATAAGACTGTTGCTCAAGCTTCGGGCCTTCCAACAGCAGCGCTTGGTTTGAATTTTTTTCCGGTGCCGGCAGTCTCCCAACCTGAACGGCTTCCCGCAACACGATGACGTAGCGCTCCTGATTCTTGCCAGGGGTGATCGTCCACTTAGCTGCGCGTCCATTCTTCCGGGACTCTGAAATGTGCCGGGTGTACGATTCCTTGAACGCCATACGTGCGCCGACTTCATCGCCGCTGTCCAGAATGGGCTTGCAGATCCAGAACGCTTTTCCCATTTCCTCGGTCCAGACCACCGTTTCGGCTTCGTCCATCGCCGCCAGCGAGATCGCCCACGCTTCTTCGACGCCTGGCCGGCCATCGTTTGTAGCCCTACCTTCGATCTGCCCAATCAGATGACCAGGTGTCGGTTGAAACATTCCGACTTTGGTATCGCGAATATGGGCCGTCAGCGCCGACCGCACTTGCTCAAGCGAATACATTTCCATCGCGTTAAAAAATAGAGCTTTGCCAGCCGGTGGAATCGGTTTCCAGCTCGGGCTCAACGAAATCGCGCCGTCAAGCAGCTCGACAAATTCATCAAAGTCGCGTTCAAACATCAATCACCTCCGAATTCTTCCTTCCGAACAAAAGCCGCTTTGCTTCCTCGTTGTCGGCGCTGCGCTGTGCCTGGGTCACTGGCAATCTGCTTTGTCCTACCTGCTGCTTTGGCAGCACCCAGCTGGCCTCGAACCCTTGCCAGTTGCGCGAGATTTCCAACTTCAAAGCGTCATCAAGAGACAAACCGGCCTTGCCGGCTTCGGCAATTCGGGACTTGATGACGGTGATCGACGTCTGCGCTTTCTTCGCCTTCCGATGTGCCATCCAATCCGTGACCGTTTGTTCGTCAACACCCATGTCGATCAGAACTTGGGACGGGTCAAATTTCACGGCGCCGCTTAATTGACGGTTCCCTGACGGTTCCTTTGATGGTTCCTTGATGGTTCCGTGGCCCGTTTTTGGGCCTCTTTCATGGGAAATTTGGGCCTCTTTACCGGGGAAATTGGGCCTCTTATGTGGGAAATTTGGGCCTGTTTCATCTTTTGAAGCGTCCCGTTTTTGGGCTTCTTCAACATGCCCGTTTTCGGGCTCCTTCAATCGGTACACAATGACCTGCTTCGTCGATCCTTTTCGGAATCCCGTGTCTTCAATAAAACCCCATTCGCGCAAGCGCCGAATGTTTTCCTGAACGGTTTTTCTATCCTGCGACGTCTGGCTTTCAATGTGCGCCATGGACGGCCAGCACACCATGTCGCTATCGGCGCAGTTGGCCATGACGACCAGCACGAACTTAGCCGGTGAGCTTTTGATCGGTTTGCCAAGCGCCCAAGAGATAGCTTCTACGCTCACTTGGCCACCTTCAATAGTCCGTTTTCGATCAACGCCATGTACGTCGACGCAATCCATTTCACCGTGAGTTGCACGGCTTCTTCGTATGTCATGCCGATGTAGTTATCGAGCTTGAAGTGACAGCCGACGATTCCCGGCCGGTCAGCGCACAGAGCCATCAGCGCGGCGTCAGACGCCTTCAAGCCGCCGCCCTTCCCCATCTGCGAAAAGTTCGCATGCGCAGCCTGGCTGTAGCCCCAGACACCACAGCACTGGCACGGGAGCGAAGCGACTGCACGGCGCAACATGGGATTGCGAAAGGTCATGCCTCAAAGCTCCCCAATATGGTTTCGATCATTTCTTCGGATTTCGCAGGGGTTAGATGCGGGTACAGGTGATGCTGGGCATGTTGTGAACGCAGGAAGGTAATTGCGTCGGTATGGAACTGCTCCATCGTCTGTTGATCGCATTTGTCGTAGCTGATCGATCTCGGTTCGGGCACCAGCTGGCCACGCACCACTTTCCAGTCACAGAATCCGGAGCCGACCTTTAACCAATTTCTGAATTGCTCAAAACTGCAATAGCATTCCTGTGCATCGAACAGCGTGCTTTCCAGCTTCATGTGACGCCGGTGGAATATCCCGTTCCGAATGATCGAAAGGTCGACCGAGAACACTTCGCCGGATCCTGCCGCCATCAGTTCACGCCAGAATCCCTTCCACCGCTTTTGATCGTGCTCGGTCAACCCGCCCAGCATTTCGAACAGCACGCCGGCCAGCACCTGACGCTGCTGCTCCGTCAGGTCGAGGTCGGTGCGCTTGGCGATGGCGATGGCGGTCATACCGTCTCGATCTCCTCAAATTGGAACAGGCTCGGCATCGACACTTCCCGCTCGGCCAGCTGCAGGTAGTGCACACTGTCAAAGAAGTAAGCGGAGTTCAGTTCAGACCCGGCACCGCGGCGACCTGCTTTAATGGCGCGCACCGGCACGGTACCGAGTCCGCAGAATGGGTCATAGACCACTTCACCCGGGTTGCTGTAACGCTCGATCAGGCGGTCGACAATGTCGAACTGAAGTGGGCAGACGTGCTTTTCAACGGCGCGGTTGGTTTGGGCACCGTTCAGCGTGTGCATGCGGTTCACGTCATGCCAGACGTCCGGATGGTGACTGCCGGGCGCCAAAGACATGAAGGTGCTTGGCAATGCGTTCTTGGCCTGCAACTCCGCACCGATCTTGACGTGAAATTCGTAGTCGTAGATGTTGGCCAGACTGAACTGCGTGTACATCTTTGCGAGCTTGGCCGGACCCAACTGGGCCATTTCATCAGCGGTCAGCAAACGGTTACCACTGGAACGCCAGAATGCATGCGCATCGACCTGCCACTTGGCCAGCGAGTATTCATCCTTCGATTTTTTGATCGGTGCGTCGGCATAACCGCGTGAGCGATCGGTTTGCGGCTTGTGGAACAGCAGTACGTATTCCGGGGAGCCGACACCCATCTTGCTGCCGTCCTTGCACATTTCTGTGTAGCCCAGCCGGTAGGTTTGATTATTCTCACGGACGACGTCGGTAACAATCGTGATCATCCCAAGGTAATCAAACCCATGTTTGAGCGCGTGCATGGTCGCTTCACAGTGAAACGGGCTGCTCGTCGGCAGGCCGGCACCGGTGACGTTGCCGAAGTTGATGCGGTCCTTGACGTGGCAGCAGTAAATCCGGCCGGGCTTCAGGATGCGCAGCAGTTCCGGCGTCAGGAAATCCATCTGCGCCCAGAAATGATCATTGTTTTCGGTATGGCCGAAGTCGTTGTAACTCGGCGTGTATTCGTAGTGATTGGCGAACGGGATCGAAGTGACCATCAGGTCGACGCTGTTTTCCGGCTGCAGGCGAGCCTCCAACACACAATCGTTATTGGCAACGGCGAAGTGCTCACCTTTCACTTCCAGACGCTCCACGCCGATCGCGCGGGAAAGCGTTTCTTGCATGGCCAGATTGTTCAGGCCGAACTTGCGGATGATGTCTGTCATTTTTTGGACCATGTCGGTGTGTTGCTGCCACTTGCGCTGCAGCGTGCGGAGTACCTCGCGCTCAGCCTCGGTGTAGATGATGTCGATGCGGCAGGTCTTGGTTTGCTGGAAACGGTAGACGCGATGGATCGCTTGAATGAAGTCGTTGAACTTGAAGCCGATGCCCAGGAATACTTCCCATGCGCAATGTCGTTGAAAGTTGCAACCGGATCCGGCGATAATTGGTTTGGTTGCCAGTTCTTGATATTTGCCGTCTGAGAAATCCACGATCAGCTGTTCGCGATCATCCAGGTTCTGTGAGCCGTAGACGGAGGTCATTCCCGGAATTGCTGACTCGATCGCTTCACGCTCGGATTCCAGGTCGTGCCAGATGATGCGGTGCGCATCCGGATCTTCGGCGCGGATTTCCATCAGCTTGGCAACGCGTGAATTCAGACTTTCGCGCTTTTCAGCAGAGGCGGATTGCACGCCCAGTGCGACATCCTGAAACAGCAGGTTCTGACCATCGCGATCAGCGCCGGCCGCAGCGTAATCGCTGGCCACTTCGTGGTACCGGACATCGAGCGGCGGCAGGTCATAGCCTTCATCACTGAAACCCAGATCGGACGGCTTTTGCACGAACAGCGCCCAGCTGGAAACCCATAACCAGAACTCTTCTTCCTTGTGCGGGTACAGCGTCAGATTGTTTGCCTGGCTGCTGTCACGCTGAAAGAATCGCGTCAATGCCTGGCCGCTGTCCATGATCCCGAGGAACGCGGCGTAATGAATGATTTCCTTGTACCGGTTCGGGCTGGGTGTCGCGGTCGCTGCAAAGCGGTACTGCACCGGTTGAAACAATGGCATGAACTCTTGAAACGTTTTGCTGCCGTAGCTGCGAAGCACAGCGGCTTCATCCAATGTAGCGGCTCCGAACAGCGCCGGCGTGAGCTTGCCCTCGCGGATCGATTCGTAATTGGTCATGTAGATCGTGCGTGGGTCATCGATCTCGGCATCCGTGCGAATGAAGCGCAGGTTGACCGCGTGTTCTCCGTGAAACCGCAGCTCGGCCTCGCGTTTGAATTCTTGCCGCACGCCCAACGGCATCGTGATGAGCGTCGGTTTTTGGATCTCGGCTCCGATGATCCGCATGGTCTCGATCTGCGTTGCAGTCTTGTGCAACCCGAACGATGCAAAGATCGCCCGACGGCCGCCGGCGACAGCCCACTGCACCATGGCGCGGGTGTGCGGCTTCAATGCCGGATTGATTTTAGAAAGCGGCACATCGAAACCAGCCGCTGCAGCGAGCCTGACCTTTGTCTTGAGAAACTGAAGGTAATCGTCGTTCATGCAACCGCCAATTCAGGAAACAACGGTTCTTGCACCTTCGGCATTGGTGGCGGCATTCCAAGCAACTCCTGCTCTTTGTGCGTCTTCGGATCTTTCCAATATCCGCGAACGACCAGGCGCGGAGTCGGCTTTGCCATCAGCGAGCCGACCCGGCCGGTGACGACGTTGATGTCGTATTCATCCGGAAATCTGGCGTTCAGAAGTTTGGAAATCTGCTTGCGCGTGAGCGTGATGCTGTGATCAGTGAAGAGCTTCATCACTGCGGCTTCTTTCGGCTGGAGATAGTCCCGGACCGACAGCGACCGATGCGCCGCACGGCTTGTTTCCGTGACGGCCGTTCTCACGCTGGAACCTCTAGAGGCTGATCCACCGTATTAACGTCGCTGTGGCGCGCTCCAGCGATTGGGATCAAGGCGAACTCCGGAATGGCAAAGTCGGTGCCAAAATCATCATTAATGGTTCGAATGGGAGTTGGGAACCGGACGTGCCACGACGGAAACAGACCGTGATCAGGGAAATATACGGGGCCAAGGAACACGGCAGCCGTACCAATCTTTCCGAGAGACTCAGCCACGTCAGAATGAACAGCCATCACGAGATCATCTTTTTCGATCTTCATGCTGCCGCCTGCTCAACCGGGTATGCCCAATCCCGCGACTGGAAATAGCATGGGTGCCCGTCTTCCGAAATCCACATGTTCCCGTTCCAGCGTGTGCCCTCGAAAACATGGTTCGGCGCTTCTGGATGTTTGGTCCAGTACTGGCCTTTTGCTTCCGGCAGAACATAGGATGGATACCATTCGATTCCGTCATCCAGCTTTGCTCGAGCATCGTCCGGCACCGCGACAAGGAAGTCGCTATCGTTATCAACGATGTGCTTCAGTCCAAGCTTGCAAGACACCAGATAACTCGCAGCCAGTACCGCCACCAGTGCCACAAATCCCCATGTGCCCATGTCATTCCCCTTGAAGAGTCGTCTCGGTGCTGGTGAGTCCCAGCTTGCGTTGTGCTTCGGTGAATTCGTACTTCCATAGATGCTGGTATGGCTCCATCGACAGCGGCCAGTCATTGACCGTTTTCCCGGCTTTTGCGGCGTTGAACGCGGACCGCATGATTGCGGCGCGAGATTGAATCTCGAAGCTCATGCAAACGACCTGCCGTGGAAGGCTTCAATCAACGTTTTGTTTTTCAGTCGCTCTGCAGCCAGCATTTCCTGCAACTGTTCAGCGCGGCGCTCGGCTTCCGACTGCAGCAATACCAAGCCGTAGTTGCGCTTGTTTGCCAACCAGATCAATGGCGCTTCGTTCCCGCACAAATCCATAAGCGGATCAATTTTCTCGGTTGGAAAATGGCCAGTTCCTTTGCGCAGGTTCGAGAAGTGCCCTGCATCAATTCCGAGCGTCAGATAAATCTCTTTATCCTCTAGCCCTGACTCCGTAATACAAAGATTGATTGCGCCCAGAAGCGTCTTTTGCTTCGCAACGACATCGACCGGGACATCGGTTCTGGCCGCATTGCGGACCAGTGGTAACTGACCCTGTTCAACCGCGTTCTTATTATTTGAGTTCACTTGAATAGCCTCCCCAGGCAAAAAAAACGAAACTGCTGTTGCTGTTAAGAATTTGATAAAAATCAAACTTCAGATTTCAGGCAAAAAAAGAGACGGGGTTTCCAAAAATGCTATCTTTCAGTTTCCACACATCAAGTCACACTCAAGGAAACCCCTATGAAAAACGAACAACAACTCGTCAAGTCAGTGAACGAGCTCGAGAACCGCCTGGCCGAAATAACCGGTGCCATCGCCGCAATGAGCGCTGCAGTCCATTCACTGATCGCGACGCATCCAGACAAGACAGCGCTAAATCAAGCCTTTCGGAATCACTCAAGCCTGGACAATGTTTATGGGGCGGAACCAGGGTCCGGAAACAGCGTGTCATTTCTGGATGGCTGCAGAAAACTTCAACAAGCAATAGACCAACTGCAGGTACGCAAAAGCGGCGTAGTGGGCGGCTTTTGAGGTCACGGTCTGTGATCTTCCGGACGCCGGATTTGATTTGTGGTGTCTTCACGGTGCCTCCTTGTCGGTCGCACGGCGATGGGGTTCCGGATTTTTCACATCTTGTGGCTCAATCAGATCTTCAAAAACATCCGGCCTTGCAAGCTTTAAAAACTTGAGTTGGGCCTTTGGAATGCCAGCAGTGCGCCATTCCGACACCGATGGAGGCTTAACCTCGCAGATGCGGGCGGTCTCGGATGTGCCTCCGAGCCGGTCGATGATTGTGTTTGCGATTTGGGTATCCATGTTTTTTATTTTAGGCGCACCTAATGTTTAAAGCAAGGAATTTTTAGGCTGCCCTTACTATAAAAATATTAGGATTGCCTAATGGATTGGAAAAAACGACTTACTAAAGCTCGCCTTGATGCGGGCTACAAAAGGAAAAGCCACTTTGCTAATGCTGTGGGCGTGAGTGCACCCACGGTGACTGATTGGGAAAAGGCGGTTGAAGACGGTGGCATTGACAAGCTCCGAGCGGAAAATCTTGTGAAAATTTGTCATATTCTAAATATCAATAGCGATTGGCTTTTAGATGGTGTCGGACCGCAAAACCGCTCTGGATTTGGGACTGCAACCCCTCGATTAAAAGCGATTCTCGGTGTCTCGGACGAAGATCTTGCGGAGCTTGAAAGCCTTCAAGGTTTGCCTGCAATAGACTCAGACAGGCGCCATGAACACAGGCGTGCGCACGATCTTGAGCTTGTCGCTCCGCAAGGTTCCGATGAGGTGATGATTCCTCAATACAATGCTGGCGGCGCGATGGGTAATGGCTTAGTCTTGGATGGGCTGGCAGGAATTATTAAGAGTTGGCGCGTCGATCTCGAGTGGCTACGCCTGAACGTGAGGAATCATACGGGCGTGAAAAATCTTTGTATCGTGACTGGATTCGGCCCGTCCATGCGACCGATGTTTAATCCTGGCGACCCGCTGTTACTTGACAAGGGCATCACGACGTTTGATCACGAAGACGCCATCTATTTTTTCCGGGTCGGTAACTATGGCTACATCAAAACGGTGCAAAGAATCCCCACGCAAGACGGCGGAATTATTTACCGGGCCAAATCTAAGAACCCAGACTATGATCCATTCGACATCACCAGAGAAATGGATTTAGAAGTTTTCGGCAAGATATTGACTGTGTGGAAGAGTGAACAGTTTTAGGCGTACCGGCACGCCAGCTTGCCGCATGGATAATAAAAATGAAAAATTACCTCATTATCGGGTTGGTTTTTGCCACACTGAATGGCTGCTCTCAAGAAGCGAAACAGCAAAGTTCAAATGCTAGCCCGGAGCAAATGGCAGTTATTAAAGCAGCCCGCCAATCAACTCCTAAATATAGTCCTGATGAAATTAATATGGTGGTCGAGCATGCGGCAGAACTGCGCTCATTCGCCATTCAAGGGAGCGCTTTAGTAAAGAAACATACAGCGTTGATTGATAAAGCCTACAAGTCAGGAAATAAAAAAGCTGTCGAAAATGCGACGGTATTGTATAAAAAAGCAGCGATGGAATTCCAAGAGGCGGTTGACCGCCTACGGAGCCCTGCATCAAATCTAGAAAATGAGGATGCCTCGTACGCACTTATAGAGGCGCACCAAGGCTTGGCCGGGATCGCTTCATCCATAGTCGATGTCGCAATATCGCTTGGGATGCCGTACCGCTTAGAGAAACTAGGGCTTTCGACGTCTGAAGAGGAATCAGCTTTAGAGATCAAACAAGGTATAGTCGATAACCGGCAGGCGCAAGCCACGCTCATCATTTCGATTGCTAAGGCTTACGCTGCATACGGCTACGCATCGACGAGCATTGATGATAAAACATTCCGACTGAAGGCAGGGTCTGTTCCAACACCCTCCACTTCTGGAAAATAGGCATATGAATTACCGGCGGCGTCCGTCAAAACTTAATCCGTACGTCCCGCTCATCGTCGGCATCATAGCGACCCTGTGCGCTTACCTGGTGCTGTATTTCATCGGCGGATTCGAATATCCCCTGTTCGTGCTGAACTTGCCGCTCGCCTTCTTCATCGCCGGCGGCATCAGTACGATCGTGCTGCTGGTGTGGCGGGATCGGCAGAGGTGATCCTGTGGTGATTTGTGAGTTTAAGAGGAAATAATGATTAATGATCAGATTCAGAGTGTGAAGAAGAACGGGTGACGATAATGGATGCAACTACAAAGCGCCTAATATTGGATCTAATGACTATTTCTGGACATCATGGCAAAGCGCTGAATTATTTGGCGAATGCGTGCCCCAACGACGAAGCCAGAAGCAAAGCCTTCAAAGAAATAGAATTAGGCCTCAAGGATCTGCAGCACGCGATTAAGGTCGTTCAAGAAACTTGGGAGAAAGCATGAGCAATGTCAATTTCGACCTGTTAGAGCGCATGAAAGACCGTCTTGACAAGAAAGGCGGCCCGCCGGATGATGGTGGTATGGAAGCACGCGTAGCAAAATTGGAAGCAATTACCGAGTATATTCAGCGAGATATTAAAGAGCTGAAGGAAGATGTTCGCGCGATTCGTACAACCGACTTTCGAATACTCTTCGGCGCGATCATTGCTGTTGCTCTGGGCTTGGCCGCAATAATGGCAAAAGGCTTCGGTTGGCTTTAATTCCAATTTCCCAGCCTAAAGCCCTGCCCTAGCCGCAGGGCTTTTTTACGTCCATTTCAGTTGTACGGTAATTCCGTACAACTGAACTTCCCCGCCTGACCCACCGCTTCGGCGGTTTTTTTTCGCCTCCGATTTGCCTGTTATAAATATTATTAGGCGAACCTAAAATAATTCTTGCCTTTAATGTTAGGTTCGCCTAATATTTGTTTAAGGCAGAACTAACACCGACGACCGAACCCCCGAACCATGAGTTTCTAAGCGGACGGGAAATAGGACGGCAACCGGGACGGAAAACCGGCACCAACAGGGAGATGGACATGTACCACGCAGCGCAAGTTTCAGCACGGAATGCACAACTCAAGCGGATCGCCGGCATCGGCTTTCACGTGATCGAGGTTGCGACCGGCAAGCGCGTTGGTGACTCGATGCCCCTCCCCTACGGATTTGCAAAGTATGTCCGCGATACCCGCGACCTGTTCAATCAGGGCGCGTTTCTGGTGAAGCGCTGCAGCTAAGACTTCCGGCGAACGCCGGGAATGACGCGAGCCTGAACGCGCACAGGCCCATGGGGGACATGGTGAAAGCCCCGCAACGAATTCAGGGAGACCAAATTGAAAGACATAAGAACCCCAATTACTGACGCCGAACGCTATCAAGCCGTCAAGTCGGTTGACCGCGCCAAGTTCCTGAAGTCGTACGTAGATGCAACCGCTGCCGAGCGTGACGAGATTACAGCTGGCTGGAATCGCAACTACGACGCGGCGATCGATCTTGTCGTTGAAGAGCAAGCAGCGGTGCCAGCATGAGCGCCCTGCTGTCCGGTGTGCTCTGCGGCCTGGCTCTGTTCGTTCCTGCGGCTGTGGTCGTGATCATCCAATCGGGTGCGCTATGAAGATCACCACGCCGCCCGTCGTCATTGAAATCTCAGTCCGAACGCTGTTCCGCCGCTTCAATCGCTGGCGCCTTGCGCGAGCCGAGCGTCATTACATTCTGTGCGCCGATGTTGAGCAGGAAAGAGCGCGCGAAGCCCACCTGAACGTCGCGTACTACCAAAAGCAGGCAGCCATGGCCCGGTCCGCGCAGATCAATCTGTAATCAATTCATTTCAAACAAAAGGGAGATTCAAGTGACCGACGCAACTAATCAAACAGCGCTGACCGTCCGCCAAGGATTCGGCGAATCGCAAGCGACTTTCGCAGTGCAAGAGACAGCATCCAGCGCCATCGCCGCGCAGTCCAAGGCAATGGTCGAATCGCGCTACATCATGGCCATGCGCAATCCGCGCAATTGGGACCAGGTGCGCACCGATCTTATCAAGGAATGCCATCGCCCATCCTTCGCGCACAACAAGAGCGCCTATTACATCAAGCCGATCGGCCAGGGTGTCGAAGGGCTTGGTATCCGATTTGTGGAAGTCGCGCTGCGCTGCATGAAAAACGTGCTGGTCGAAACGACCATGATTTTTGAGGATGAGCAGAAGGAAGTGCACCGGGTATCGGTAACCGATCTGGAAGCCAATATTACCTACCCGCTCGATGTGCGTGTGTCGAAGACGGTGGAGCGGTCAAAGCCGAATGGCGACGGTTCGTTTCTGTCTGTACGCAACAACAGCTACGGCAAGCCGGTGTACACCGTTCTGGGCACCGACGACGACATCCTGAACAAACGAGGTGCCCTTATCTCGAAAGCGATCCGCACCATTGGCCTACGCATCATCCCGGGAGATCTGTGCGACGAAGCTGAGGACATCATCAAACGCATTCGCCTGGACGAAGCTGCAAAGGATCCCGATGCAGAGCGCCGCAAGATCGTCGATGCGTTCTCCGCTATCGGTGTCAACGCAACCGACCTGACCAACTACTTGGGCCATGACCTTGGCAAGTGCTCGCCGGCTCAGATTGTGACATTGCGCGGCATCTACGGCGCCATCAAGGATGGTGAAGCGACTTGGCAAAGCGTGATCCAAAACAAGGCCGAGCAAACCGCACCGGCCGATGCCGCAAAGAAGGTCGAAACCTGCACCCCGGAGCATTTCGAGAAAAACAAGGAGACCTGGCGCAAAACGATCATCGACAAGAAAAAGACCGTCAAGGATCTGATCTCGACCATTCAAACCAAGCACCTGCTTACTGAAGATCAGAAGACGACGATCGACAGCTGGGCGCACGAGAACGACTGACCCTCAACAATAAAAAGGAAGAATAATGCAAACCCATGACCTGATCCAAGGCAGCGCCGAATGGCACGCCTACCGCGCCAACCACTTCAACGCCAGTGACGCACCTGCGATGCTGGGATGCTCGCCCTACAAGACACGATCACAACTGCTGCACGAGTGCGCTACCGGCGCCGTGAAGGAAGTCGATTCCGCAACGCAAACACTCTTCGACAATGGGCACCGCTTTGAGGCACTGGCCCGTCCGATCGGCGAGGCACTTATCCAGGAGGATCTTTATCCCGTCGTTGGATCTCATGGGAAATTCAGCGCGTCGTTCGACGGGCTCACCATGGACGAAAGCACAGCGTTTGAGCACAAAAGCCTCAACGATGAGCTGCGCGCTTGTTTCGCCGACATGGAGACAATCGCACCAGAGCACCGCGAGCGCTGGTCCGGTAACGTGCTGCTCAAGCATTATCGGGTACAGATGGAACAGCAGTGCATGGTCGCTGACTGCCACCGTGTCCTGTTTATGGCATCAAAGTGGGAAGGTGAGCGGCTGGTCGAGGAACAGCATTGCTTGTACTACCCCGACGCGGCCCTTCGCGAAGAAATCATCGCAGGCTGGGAGCAGTTCACAATAGACCTTGCTGAATATCAGCACGTCGAAGTACTGCCGGCCGCCGTTGCCGCGCCGGTCATGGACCTGCCTGCACTGACAATTCGGGTCAACGGTGCGATCACACTGCAATCCAATCTGACCATCTTCGGCGATCGCCTGCAGTCGTTCATCAAGGACATCGACAAGAACCCGTCCGATGACCAGGCGTTTGCCGACTGTGAAGCAGCGGTAAAGGTGCTGCAAAAAGCCCAGGATGCACTGGAAGCCGCCGAAGCAAGCGCACTGGCACAGACGGCCGACATTGACGACATGACCAAGACCGTGGCGATGTACAGCGAAATGGCGCGCACCACGCGCCTGATGCTGGAAAAACTCGTCAAGGCCCGCAAAGAAACCATCCGCATCGAGATTCAACAGGGCGCCAAGGACAAGGCTGCGGAGCATATCGACGGATTGAACAAGCGCCTTGGCAAGCCGTACATGCCCACTGTACCGGTCGACTTCGCTGGCGTGATGAAGGGCAAGAAAAGTATCGCCAGCCTGCGCGACGCTGTGGACACCGAGTTGTCCCGGTTCAAGATCGAAGCCAACGCGATCGCGGACAAGATCCAGTTCAACCTCAATACCCTGCGCGACATCGCGGTCGACCATCCGTTCCTATTCGCGGATGCGGCACAGATCGTCCTGAAGGCGAATGACGACTGCACCGCATTGATCCGGCTGCGCATTTCGGAGCACAAGGAAGCTGAGGAAAAGCGCCTGGCTGCCGAGCGTGCGCGAATTCAAGAAGAAGAGCGGATCAAGGCCGAGGCCAAAGCCAAGCGCGAAGCGGAGGAGAAAGCTGCTGCCGAGCGCCAACAGGCAATGCTGGCAGCCGCACAACAGCGCCGTGAGGAGGAAGCCGCTGCAAAGCGTGTGGAAGCTGAGCAACCGCCAGCCGTCGTCTACCCGCCGCTTACCGCGGAACGGGCCGGCGCCGCACCGACTGCAACGGTTACACAACTCAACCCTGCAGCATCCATGCCATTCACCGCCAAGGCAACCGCCACCGGTCCGACCGACGAGGAGATCATCGAAGTTCTTTCCCTGCACTTCCGCGTTCATGAAAGCAAAGTGGTCGCATGGCTGCTTGACATGGATCTCGAAGCGGCTGGCAACCGCATTGCCGTCAATCTTTAATCACCCTCAAAAATAAGGAAAAAAATGGACACCTCAATCAAAATCCGCCCGGAAATTGCACTCAACGCCGTCGAGTCATCCCAGATCGAAGCGATCGGCCATGATCCGGAAACCAACACACTGGCCATCCAGTTCAAGTCGAAATCCGGCCCGGGCAGCGTCTACCACTATTCGAATTTTGGCACCGAGCAGTTCGGCGCAATCAAGAATGCTGAATCGATCGGCTCGCACTTCGGCAAAGTCATCAAGCCGTTCCCGGACGTGTATCCGTACGAAAAAATCAGCTAATCGCGTAACGCCGCATCCCCTCAACCAGAACCCACTACTCCAGGAGAGAAAATTGTTCAGCCTAAACAAAGAATCGTTGCGACTTGCCGATGTGAACCCTCGGAAAGAAATCCACGGTGATGAAAAGGTTCTCGCCGTCGATCTGAAGCTGGAATTCGAGACATCGAATGCTGTGCTGTTGAAATTCTCGCCAACGCTACGGGATGCGCTTTACACGCAGGATCCGGGCGCAACCATCGACATGATCGATCCAAGCCACGCACCGACCCTGCGCAATCCGCAGATGGGCGAAATCAAGTGGGCGCTGGAAATGCCGTTCGTGCGCTTCAGCGTGTTTGTCGATGGTTCGAACGATGAAGACATCGCTTTCATCGCTGCCAAGTGCAATAACTTCCGGTTCACATGCAAGGAAGGCGGCACGGTCATCGTCACTTGCCGCGTGCAGAAATCCGAACCGCTGGAAGTCGATGTCACGAAGCTGCTGTTCTTGATGGACAAACAGATCAAGGTCAGTCTGGAAGCCGAGGATGAGCCGGAAGACTACGGCGACGGTGAAGAAGGAAAGGCTGAATTCCAGCAAGGCGAAGTAGATCTGCTGACCAGTTCCCAGGCAGGCGATGAGAACTCCGACACCGGGCCAGCATCCGAAACCGAATCGGCGGACCAATACGACGCGCTCTACGCCAAGGCCGTCGCATTCGTGCGCGAGCTCAATAAGGCATCCATATCGATCGTCAAGCGCGAACTGAAGATCGATGCGCTGGTTGCGACACGCATCCTCGATCAAATGGAAGAGGACGGCATTGTCGGTCCTGCCGCCGGCAATGGCTTGCGGGATGTGATCGCCGTACCTGCTTAACGGTCAATGGAGCCGCCGCCGGAGAAAAGTCCCTCCCTGAGCGAAGTACCTGGCGGACGGCTCCGCCCTTTCAATAATTATTCAGAAGCAAAACAACCAAGGAAAATAATGAAATCCTCCATTCAAGAAATCACAGCGATCCTCGGAACCTCGATGGCCGGCGGCTTCTACGCTGGCCGCGTGAAAATCGGCGAACAGGTATTCGCACTGATCGTCGCCCCCAAAGCTGATGGCGAGCATGCAGACATAGTCTGGAATGATTCCCGGGAAACTGTTGATGGCGCGCTGTCTTACAACGATGGCCTGGCGAATACCCATGCGATGGCTGCAGCTGGAAGCAAACTCGCGCAATGGTCACTGGACCTGCACATTGCCGGACATGACGACTGGTACCTGCCATCGCAGGACGAACTCGAAATCCTCTATCGAAACCTGAAGCCAACCGCCGAAGAAAATTATCTTTATGCGCGCTCTGGCATCAATGTGTCAGCGGTTCCACCGACTTATCCCTACACCAGTGAATTGCCTGCGCAGACTGCCGCAGAGGTGTTTCAGGCTGACGCAGTAGAAGCATTCGATCCGGCTTGGTATTGGAGCTCAACGCAGCACGCAGCCGACTCTGGTTGTGCCTGGTGTCAGGACTTCGACGACGGCGACCAGTACGGCAACGGCAAGAGCGCAGCGCTGCGCGCGCGCGCCGTCCGCAGATTAGCCATTTAGTCCTTTATCAATTTTCAGAGGAGTCCGCCCACATGACCACCATCACGCTTGAATCGATCAAAACCGAGCACAACCGGCTGGCCGAAGTAATCGCAGCATTCGAAGTGCAGATCAAAGAAAAGCGTCTTTTCTCGCTGCCCGAAGCTGAAATCGATCTGAACGACGGCGAACACTATGCCGGCATCATCATCGGGAAGGATGGTGCTTCCAGCCATCACCTGATCCTGCTGTCCGGTGAAGCCGAGGAAATCACCTGGGCGAATGCCGTGGAATGGGCGGTCAAGGCTGGCGGTGAATTGCCGACGCGCCGTGAACAGGCGCTTCTGTACGCCAATCTGAAGGAACAATTCAAACCAAATTGGTACTGGTCCTGCGAGCAGCACGCAGCCCACTCTGATTATGCCTGGTGTCAGTACTTCGACAACGGCTACCAGATCAACAGCTACAAGAGCGCAGCGCTGCGCGCTCGCGCCGTCCGCAGATTAATTATTTTGTAATTTAACTATTTCATCAGCATGGCACTCCACACCAATCTGCCGATATATAAGGTCGCCTACGATCTTCTCGACGTTGTCACTGATTTAGTCAAGAACATGCCACGCAATTTCAAGGCATCGATTGGCGGAAAGATCAGTGAGGAATGCGTTGAGATTGTGGTGCTCATATTCCGCGCCAACAGCGCTCGGGATAAAGCGCCGCACTTGGGCGAACTGATCGAGCGCCTGCAGGTCGCCGAACTACTGCTGCGCCTCTCACGAGACAAGCGGATGATTTCGACCGGCCAGTATGCCAAAGCAATCGATCTGACCAATAGCGTCGGCAAGCAGGCGGGTGGATGGCGCCGTTCCGCACTTTCGTCTGCTTCATAAGGGTCACGGCCACTATGACTGAACGAACTTTTAATCTGGTTGTGCCGCTGGCTCACAAGGCCACCGACATGCGCATCGCAGATACCTCTGGCAGTGTCCAGGTACGGTCTGGCGCAGTTTCCCCGTTGATCGGCTCCGGCCTTCGGCAGGGCGACGTAGATAGCACAACAGGACGCAGCACGCAGCCAACTCTGATTATGCCTGGTATCAGAACTTCAACAACGGCAACCAGAACAACAACAACAAGAGCGCAGCGCTGCGCGCTCGCGCCGTCCGCAGATCAATCCGAGCGCCACCATGCTGATTTTTCTTTTCCTGATCTGGTCCAGGCTTACTTCGACTGCCGGAAAAGCAAACGCAATACAGAAACCGCCCTGGCTTTCGAGCAGAATCTAGAGCGTAATTTGTCGCGCCTGTATGACGAGCTGGCCGCCGGCAGTTATAGGCCGGGCAAGTCAATCTGTTTCGTGGTCACCAGACCGAAAGCCCGTGAAGTATGGGCAGCAGACTTCCGCGACCGGATCGTGCATCACCTGCTGTACAACCGTATCGCCCCGCGATTCTATTCCTCGTTTGTCGCCGACAGCTGCGCGTGCATTCCTGGGCGCGGCACCCTTTACGCAGCGCGCCGACTGGAAGCCAAGATCCGCAGCATCACGCAGAACTGGACAAGACCGGCCTGGTACCTGAAATGCGATCTGGCGAACTTCTTCGTCAGCATCGACAAGAATGTCCTGCGGGACCTGATCGCTGCGCGCGTGCAAGAACCATGGTGGCTTTGGCTTGCCGATGTGATCCTGTTCCACGATCCGCGCCAAGACTTCGAGTACCGCGGGAATGCATCCCTGCTGGAGCGCGTGCCGCCGCACAAGCGCCTGACCAACCAGCCGGCACACCTTGGCCTGCCGATCGGCAATCTGTCGTCGCAGTTCTTCGCCAACGTCTACCTGGACGTGCTCGACCAGCATGCCAAGCACCGCATTGGCGCCCGGCATTACATCCGGTACGTCGATGATTTCATTTTGCTGCACGATTCGCCGCAGTGGCTCAATGCCGCGCATGCCGAGATCGATGCATTCCTGCCACGCGTGCTGCATGCACGTCTGAACCCGAGCAAAACCATTTTGCAGCCAGTCGATCGCGGCGTCGATTTCGTCGGCCATGTGATCAAGCCATGGAATACCCGGTCGCGCCGACGGACAGTCGCACAAGCAGTGGGCAGGATTCTGTCCATGGATGCCGGCGACGTCTATGCATCGGCGAACAGCTATTTCGGATTGTTGGGCCAGTCGAATGCCAGTCATGCCGACCGTGCGCGCCTGGCGAATGCCGTGCTTCAGCGCGGACATTCGGTAAATCGGCAATTGACAAAATCATATAGAAAACAATTAAGGGAGTTTGCATGAAGCGAGATTTTTTAAGCCTGCCGCTTGACCTCGGCAACGAACTGAACATCGATAACTTTGCCGGGGGCGGCGGTGCATCCGAGGGCATTGAACAGGCATTTGGCCGTCCGGTCGATGTAGCCATTAATCATGACGGCGAAGCGTTGGCCATGCATGCTGCCAATCACCCTCGAACTGCGCACTATCAAGAAGATGTGTTTGACATTCATCCCGGCTTCGTCACAGGCCAACGCCCGATCGGTCTTGCCTGGTTCAGCCCGGATTGCAAGCATCACTCCAAGGCCAAGGGCGGGAAACCGCGCGAGCAGAAGATTCGCGGCCTTGCGTGGGTTACGCTGAAATGGGGAACGTTTCAGATGCCGCGCGCGATCGCACTTGAGAACGTCGAAGAATTTCAGGATTGGGGGCCGCTGGATGACGCCGGGAAGCCCATTAAATCCGAGAAAGGCCGCACCTTCCGTGCCTTCATAGATGCACTCTCAACAGGATTGGCCAAAGATCATCCGGATATACCTGAAATTTATGATGCGCTCGGTGCCGACTTCCCAATGGGCCGGCTATACGCTGGACTGGGTTACAAAGTCGAGCACCGGATTCTCAGAGCTTACAAATATGGCACGCCAACTATTCGCAAGCGTCTATACATTTTCGCGCGCCGCGATGGTTTGCCGATCGTCTGGCCATCGCCGACTCATGACAATCCAAAGTTGCCGGGATTCGCGAAAAGCGGTTTGTTGCCTTGGGCTACGGCCGCCGAATGCATCGATTGGTCGATCCCCTGCCCGTCAATTTTTACTCGCAAGCGGCCGCTGAAAGACGCGACGCTGCGCCGAATCGCCAAGGGCATCATGAAGTTTGTCGTTAATTCGGCTGATCCATTTATCGTGAAGTTTCCCGAGAACAGCACCGGCCAGCAGATCGATGAACCGCTGCACACTGTCATGGCGGGCGCACCACGCTTCGGGCTTGTATCTCCCACCCTGATGCATCTGACTCATCATGGCGCCGACCGTACAGCATCAGTCGATGCACCAATTGCAACCATTACCGGGGCACATCGTGGTGAACAGGCGCTGGTCATGGCGATGCTGGCCAAGCATTACACCGGAGTAGTCGGCACCAGCGTTAAAGTGCCTTTTGGCACCGTTACTACCAGTGACCACCATTCCGTAGTTACCGCTCAGCTTGTCGGCTGCGGCGGTCGTGCTGGGCAGTCTCGCCCGCGCGATGTGAGCGAGCCGACTGCTACGGTCACAAGTAAGGCGGACACAACGCTCGTGACATCGCACCTGGTCAAGTTACGCAATAACCAATTCGGCCAAGGAATGGACGAGCCGTTCCCGACATTGACGGCCGGCGGCGGACATGTTGGAGAGGTTCGCGCTTTCCTGATTACTCATAAGTCAGAAATATAGGCGACACTTGGATGCTTGAAAAACGAACGGACCAACGCAGGCTTGTTGCCGATGTCGGCAAGCTGTGCCGCCACG